>Ga0067045_1027423_pt1 | contig 147077 bp, 101 predicted proteins | sample TerdegcTABiofilm_FD_59184 | JGI IMG/M metagenome (GOLD analysis project Ga0067045, IMG submission 59184) | Combined Assembly of (Gp0054472, Gp0054536) Wastewater bioreactor microbial communities from Singapore -Terephthalate degrading... | reverse complement strand
TTTTTCATCCACCCGTGCGGGAGAAATCGCTGAACGAAGCAAGGCGTAGTTCAGTCCCGACCTTCCCCGATGACAATCGGGAAGGAATCGGGATCGCCGAACTTTAATAAGAAAAGGATGTCTTAAAAGGACATCCTTTCTTTTTCTGTTATGTTACTTTCTTTTGCTTATCCAGAAGAACCGAGCACCGGGGAAAATTTATCTTTACCGGTGCGAGCTCAACGAAGTCAAAATAACGCCCTAAATCTCTGAAATATGCTAAAAACTAAAAATAAAAAAGTTACTTCTTATCCTCTAATGATACCTGTTTAATTAGTTTTTGATTTCCATTTTATCACTATCAAATTAAAACCAAATTGGAATTCAAAGTAAAAATTATTAAAAATTACTATCTTTACACTGTTAACACGTAAAGAAATACCCATGAAATTTGCAGTAGTACTTTCAGGATGCGGAGTATATGACGGTTCAGAAATCCACGAAGCCGTTATGACTCTGCTTGCAATTGATAAAAATAACTGCGAATATGAAATATTTGCCCCGAACATATCACAATACCATGTCATTAATCACCTTACAGGGGAAGTGATGAATGAGAAACGTAATGTGCTTGTTGAATCGGCCAGAATTGCCAGAGGTAAAATCAAACCACTAGTTGATTACAAACCTGAAGATTTTGATGGTCTGATTTTCCCCGGAGGTTTCGGTGCAGCCAAAAATCTGTGCTCATATGCAACTGACGGAGTTGAAATGAAGGTTGATAAAATCGTTGAAAAAGCCATAAAAGAAACACACGCTTCGGGGAAACCTATTGGTGCCCTCTGCATCGCCCCTGTATTAATCACAAAAGTACTGGGCAATGTGGAAGTGACAATCGGGGATGACCCTGATACTGCATCTGTAATTGAAAAATTAGGAGGTACTCATCAAAACACTGACAGTACCGGTATTGTAGTTGACCATAAGAACAAAATAGTCACCACTCCGTGCTATATGCTGAGCACCAGAATTTCAGAAATTGCCGAAGGAGCCGATAAAGTGGTAAAGGCTATTATTGAACTGGCAGGTAAGAAATCATAAATACCCGTTTTCTATATCGTAAATAATCCTCTCAATCAGTACATCCTCACCGTAAGGATCATATTTCTCCTTCAGATTTGCGCCGAATATGCGGGCAATACCCTGCCAGAAAGCAGCTGTAATAGTTCCCCGGTATGTTTTAATCAAATCATAAGATGTATTCTGAGTTTCCCTGTCAATAAGTTTAATAAGTATTTTGCCCTGGGTTATAGTTAATTGCCGCATATCATCCTCATATTCCCTGAATATCTGTTTCTCGAATTCCTTTAAAAATTTTTTTCTCTCATTTTCATCATTTATCTGCGAAAGCGCCTCATTAACTTCCGCGAGTTTAACTCTCACTATCAGAGCATACGGATAAACCCGTCTAACATTATATTCCAGCCTGGTATAACTTCTCGCTCTTGACCTCGATATATTCTTTCTGCTTCCGGCAATTGTTACTTCTTTTATCTCCATCTCGGGAAGTGTTTCACCATCCCGGTAAATTTTCTGCAAAACAATAAAACTGTCAGGCAGTGTATCGGTTCTGATTCTGGCACTGTCGTGCTGCCCGAAAATAACACTGCTGAAAATCAACATCAGAGCTGATATGCAGAGACTCTTCCCCACCTCAGATAATTATTATGCAAAATTACCAAAATGCATGTTTATCTTAAAACAAATATTCAAGTACCAAAATTGTGCTGATTCCGAAAAGTTCAGACTTCAGCTTTCGGTTTTCAGCATCTCAAGGTTTAATCGGAACCCTTAATTTTTAAAGAATTACTTAATCTTTTGCAAAGTGTAAACAAAACAATATTTTTGTCAAAATACTCCTGATGAAGCTCACAGTCGAAGATCTTGAGGACCCGTCGAGGTTCCGCCATCTGCTCACTCTTCCATACGGCGAAATAGCAACATTTGTGATTGATTATATAAGACGCCGGACAAATGTAACCCTGTTTTTCTGGTCAGCATGCCTGATATCGCTGGGTATTGCAATAACAATCAGAATAAATATTGCAGGTTATTATGAATTCATCAGGATCCTTACCCACACCATTCTGGGGATAATTATATTTCCCATACTGATAATTCCCGTTCATGAATTTCTTCATATAATACCACTTATACTTGCAGGCATAAAAAATATCAGAGTTGGTATAGATCTCAGGCAGTTTATCTTTTTTGTTACGTCTCACAGAGAGGTTATTGCTCCGGCCAAATTCAAACTTGTGGCATTAGTACCTTTTATAACTGTTACAATTTCTTTACTCGTGCTCATTTTTTACCTTCCGGGATTATGGAAATGGAGCTTTTCACTTTTATTATTTGTGCATATGACTATGTGTGCCGGCGATTTTGCAATGCTGAATTATTATTATCTTAACAGGCACAAAAGAATTTTCACATGGGATGACGCCAACTTGAAAGAAGCTTATTTTTATGAAGAACTTTAAAACAGAAAAATTTTAAAATAAAAATTATATTTCTAAAAAATAATTAAGCCATGAAAAGATTCATTTTCACCGTTTTACTGCTTTTATCAGTAATTCTTACTGTTTCAGGACAGAGGAAGATTGTTCATTTGCCCGACCTTCCCGGGTATGTGACTCTTAAATGCGATTTTCATTCACACACCGTATTTTCTGACGGCAATGTGTGGCCCACAGTTCGGATTGCAGAGGCTTACCGTGACGGGCTTGATGCAATTGCAATTACCGATCACATTGAGTACCAACCCAAGAAAGACCAGATTCCAACCGACCACAATGCAGCATGGAAAATCTTGCAGGGACCTGCAAAAGAAGCCAACATCATTCTGGTTCACGGAGCAGAAATTACACGCGATATGCCTCCCGGACACCTCAATGCTCTGTTTATCACCGATGCAAATGCACTTGTGAGAGATTCAGTTTACGACGCAATTGAAGCAGCAGTAAAACAGGGAGCCTTTATTCAATGGAACCATCCGGGATGGAAGTCTCAGGAACCTGACGGCATTCCGAAATTATACAACATTCATAAGCGGCTTCTGAAAAACGGATGGATTCACGGAATAGAATTTTTCAACGATTCGGAGTATTACCCCAATATTCTGGAATGGTGCCGTGAATATAAACTTGCAGTGATGGCTAACAGTGATATACATGGTATTATCAGCGAAGAATACAGGGAGCCGGAATACAAAAACAGGCCTATGACACTTGTTTTTGCCAGAGAGCGTACCGCTGAAAGCCTTAAGGAAGCTCTTTTTGCCGGACGCACACTGGCCTATTTCGGAGACAATATTGCCGGACAGGAAGAGTATGCAAAACCTTTCTTTTATCAGTGCATAAGTGTGAGTAAACCTTACCACCAAACCAGCAAGAACTGGTATTTTGAAATTACCAATAATTCGGATATTACGTTCCATCTCGTAAATGGTCCGAAAGGTGCCCCGGCTTCACTTACCCTTGGTGCAAATTCTGTTACAAGGGTGGTTCTCAGCAAAGCTTTTACCGGCACACTCACTTACGACGTAAATAACGTAATGATTGGCACCGGAAAAGTGCTCAGAGTGGAGATAAAGTACTGACACCTCTTCGTGAATCTTGAGCTGGTTACAATTTCACCTTAACCAGCTCAAGAATATTATCCTCAGGGGTAAGCGGTTTTATTCTGAATGAGTATTCATATTTATCATCAAGGAGGCGGTACTGCGTATGAATCATTGCACCCCATGAGTCGTCTCCGCCCACACCCATCTGACCGAGGTCAACATTCAGATTGACAAGCTCACGCGGTTTAACATCTGTAGTATGTGTGTTTGCGGTTTTTGCATCTTTCCTGTAAGTCGAAAGCTTACCCGGTGATTCAAAATCGTCATGTATGTTATGGAGTGCTGCAAAACATATAAGCGGCATTCCCTGAATCAGCAAACCATAACCGTTATCATCCGTAAGAGTAAGCCAGCGTGTATCAGTTTTATAGCCATTTTCCTGAGGCCTGATATAAGGCACATACTGGTCGGCTACCGTACTCTCATAAAGATTAACGAATGCCGAGGTTTTACGATCGGCATAGTTCTCATGCGGGCCACGGCCGTACCATTTCAAATTTGAAAACGTCTCCGGCAACTGCATCTGCATGCCCATTCTTGGAATCTCCGGAATATCCTTTCCGGCTTTGACAAACCTGTTATTTATTATTATGTCGCCTGTGCTGTATATCGTATAAACCGAAGAATAATCAGCAATCTTTGTTGCTTCGGGTGATGTGATATCATATCTGAATGTTACCACCACTTTATCCATTTCGGGCTGTGATATATCTGCCTTTTTAACAGCAGCCCTCTCCCCTGCCTTCTTCCAGATGCCAAGCTTCTGATCCATATTATATCCGTAATCATTATCCGTAGGCGGTCTCCAGAAATCTGGCTGGGGGCCCTTAAGCAGATGTTCACTGCCTTTATATTTGAGCGATTCCATTATACCCTTCTTCAGGTCAAATATAACTTCAAGGTTTTCACCTCTTACGAAAAGCTTTGAATCATTTTCTTCTGTATGCAGAACTGATAACGGTTCACGCGGAAGTGTTTGGGAAGCAGGCACAAACAGAGGAAGGGCAATCTGTTCGGACGCGTAGACATGACCCTCAGGAATTATTCCCCAGGCTGTTGACTTCGATGCACTGATATTCAGGAAATATTCCGTGCCCTCTGCCTGTTTAAGCTGTGAAACCGGTAATGAAACTACAGTCTCCTGATGGGGCGGAAGAGTCGGTATTCTGAAACTTCCCGAAAGAACTACAGCTCCGTCGGCAACAATTTCCCAGTCAAAATTGAAGCTGGAAAGATCCGTAAAATCATACTTGTTTTTTATTTTTATCAATCCTCTGTTCAGATCAGCAGGCCCGAAGCCTATGTACTGATAAACTTTTTTAACCTCATAAAGTGACGGATGAGGGTTTCTGTCGGGCCACACAAGTCCATTAATGCAGAAATTGCCGTCGCTGGTTATACCTTCAGGTCCGAAATCACCGCCGTATGCCCAGAATTTCTCACCGGATTCGTTTGTTTTCAGAAGACCCTGGTCAACCCAGTCCCAGATAAATCCACCCTGAAGTTTCGGGTATTTTTCAATCACATCCCAGTAATCCTGCAAATTACCGACACTATTCCCCATTGCATGGGCATATTCGCACATTATCAAAGGCCTGTCATTCTTTTCATCCTTTGCATAGTTCTCCAGATACTCAATACGGGCATACATCGGGCACCATATATCTGTATGCCTTTCAGGTGCATTGGTGCTCTTTTCTGCCCGTTCGTACTGGACAGGCCTTGTTTTATCCCTTTCTTTAATCCATTTATAGGCATTCAGAAAGTTATGCCCGTCACCGGCCTCATTCCCCATCGACCAGATGATTACCGAGGGATGATTTTTATCCCTTTCAACCATCCGTTTAATGCGATCAATATGGGCATTATACCATTCAGGTTTATCTGCCAGCGTAATATCTTTGTTGTAGCCCATCCCATGTGATTCGATATTAGCTTCATCAATAAGGTAAAGGCCATATTTATCACACATCTCGTACCAGAGTTCCTGCTGGGGGTAATGCGATGTCCGAACAGCATTAATATTGAAGCTTTTCATGGTCTTAATATCTTTCAGAATTGTAGCTTCATCTATTACATGTCCTGTAACATCATGATGTTCATGAAGATTGACCCCTTTCAGATATACCGGAACTCCGTTTATCAGGAGTTGTGAATTCTTTATTTCGACTGTGCGGAAACCTATTTTTGAACTGACGCATTCAAGCAGTGTACCGTTTTCATCTTTAAGGCTGATCACAAGCGAATAAAGATTAGGTGTTTCAGCCGACCATTTTTTAATCTCATCAAAATCTTTACTGAAATTCACCTGTGCCTTTCCTTCAGAGAAAGTCGCATGCGCTGTTTCTTCATAAATTTTCTGCTCTCCGTCAAAAAGAGCCGCAATTACACCGTATGTCAGGTTACTTTCCGCTTTGCCGGTAAGAACCACATCAAGATTAAGCTTTCCCTTTGAATAGGTTGAATCAAGCCCTGCCACGGCAAAAAAGTCATTTATATAAACTTCAGGCCGCGCATGAAGGTAGACACTTCTCTGGATGCCGCTGAGCCTCCAGAAATCCTGGTCTTCAAGATAACTTCCGTCGCTCCAGCGGTAAACCTCGACGGCCAGTGTATTTTTACCTGTTTTAACATACGGCGTTATATTGAATTCGACAGGAGTTTTGCTGTCCTTGCCAAAACCAACATACTGTTCGTTTACCCAGACATAGAAGAATGAACTTACAGCTCCGAAATGCAGGAAGATCTCTTTCCCCTTCCATTCTGCCGGTATCTTAAAAGTACGCTTGTACGAACCGACCGGATTCATTTCATGAGGAATTTTCGGCGGATTAGCCGGAAAAGGATAAGGAATATTTGAATATATCGGAGGGTCATCATACCCTTTTAACTGCCAGTTGGAAGGCACCTCCAGATTATCCCAGTCGCGCACGTCATAATCATCCTTGAAGAACCAGTAAGGCCGCTCTTCGGGTGTTTTTGAAAGATGAAATTTCCATATCCCGTCAAGGCATAAATAATTGGGAGAGTTTTCTTTTATTGCTTTAAGAGAGGAAGCCTCGTCAGGATAACTGATCAGGGTTGCATGTGGTTTTTCATTATTTAATCCTGTCAATTCCTGGTTCTCCCAGTCGCGGGGTTCTTTTTCGGTGAAGGGAACTCCTTCATATTTGCTGTATTTCATACAACCTGAAATCATTATTGCAGCAACGGCAAGAAACAGATATTTTTTCATTGATAACCTCTTTTGTTAAAAAATTAAATGTCAATATGTTGTAAATATAAAAAATTTATCATTTGTACCGACATCCCGGTGCAAGGATCAGAGCAAATTTTAAGGATTTTTTTACAACAGACGGTGTGTCCGCTACTTTCCGAATTTCAGTTTCAATGATATGCCGCTGTAATAAATTTTAATATTGAGGCTTGTGATTCCTGATAACGGCATCTGGACATAAGGTTCAATCAGCATACTGCCTTTACCGAATGGCATGGAGTATCCGGCAGAAAGATTGGCAAGACCGAAATAATCGGCATGACTGAAAGCACTTTCAGTTTTCTCGACTTCAACAGTGGAATAGTTTGTATAGGCCATCATCTCTCCCGTAGCTGAATTTGGAACCGCTCTTGTATAGGAATTTACAAATGTGCCGTTAAATTTCTGGTTCAGGTATATCAGTGTTGAAGCACCTGCCGACAGTAACAGGGAGGACTTTTCTTTTGCTATTACTTTGAATACCATATTAACCGGCACCTCAAGGGCAATCAGTCTGAGCCTTGCCTCGTAGGAACTGGTAGTACCTGAAGTTCCGTCATAAAGCGGGGCTGCATAGTTCAGATCTGTTCTGCCCGTTCTGTTCTCAACAGGTGATGAGTGCATGGCGATAGCCACTCCGGGTCTTATGGCTATCCTGCGGGTAAACTGGTATTCATAATAAACACCTGCAGAAACCCCCGGTGAAGTGGCCAGTGCATTATCAACTACTGCTATCATACCCGATACTCCAGCAATTATCGAAGACTTACTTTTATGTATTTCCTCTTCCGTTTCATCTGTTTCCGAAACGGTTGCTTCCTCATATTTTTTTAATGCTTCGGCAATAATGACACTGTCAGGTTCATTAACCGGTAATTGCCTTCCGGCATCCTGCTCCTGAATTTTACCTGTGTCAGAAAGCACGCTAACAGGTGTTTCATCAACATATTTAAATATCTCATCAGATATTAATCCGGCAGGTTTTGAAATTCTCTCAATGTTAACATCACCGGTTCCCTTAATAGGAATTTTTGCGTGACTTACTTTTATATTTTCAGCAAAACTTTTGCCTCCGGAAATTGAAATTTTACCTTCAGCGCCGGTTTTAGTTTCTGCATTCATCTCAGGGATGGCAGATTTTTCCGGCGTTACCGTATTAATACTGTTGACTTCAGTCAGAGATGTTTCATTGTGCCTGTTAATTAATCTGTAGGTCAGCAACGAGCCGGCTGTTATGATAAGTGCCACCGTAGCCGCTTTTGCCCATAAAGGCATCAGGAAAATAAATCCGGCAAATCTTTTCCTGCGGCGTGCAATAAATGACTGCCAACCTTTATCGGCAAGATGGTCAGCATTATAATCGCCAAACGCCTCCCTGACCTTCTTCCTGAATATTTCATCAAACTGCTTCATGGCCATGTCTGACTGAAATATGATTTTTCATATAAAGTTCCCTTAGCATCTTCTTTGCTCTTGTAAGGTTTGCCCTTGATGTTGAAGCCGTTATACCCAGCATTTCAGCAATTTCATCATGGGAATACCCCTCAATTTCATAAAGGTTGAACGTTATTCTGTACTGCTCAGGCAGCTGCCTGAATAAACCGATTATGTCAGCTGCTGAAAGTTCAGCATCAACTTCAGGTTCCTGGTCTTCGGTTTCGGCTATATTTTCAACTGACAGATGAAACAAGTGCCTGGCATTTCGCCGGTAATTGTCTATGGCAGTATTTACAAGAATCTTTCCGTACCATGCACTGAAAGGTCTTGTTTCATCATATCCGTTGAGATTGTCAAGCACTTTCATAAAACTGTCATTCACTGTTTCCATCGCTTCATTCTCATCGCATGTATATCTTATACATATCGACATGGCAAAAGAGAAATATTTTTTGTAGAGCATCTCCTGTGCCCGGAGATCTCCTGCGGAGCATTTTCTGATAAGCTCACTGTCAGAAAGATACTGCTCATGCTTTTCCCTTTTGCCCATTACAGCCATCCGGATTAGTCTATACAAAATAACTGAATCCGGATGATTTTATGATATAATTATTAAGATATTTCATTGGTTACCTGAAAATAAACCCAAACTGAATTTCAAATCTCCTTAAATCAGTAACTGTTTCCCTGGTTCTTATATCGTAGAGAAAAGACGACTTTTCTATGACCCTGATACTCTGAGTCCGGTATCCGGCACCGATTGTTACAGCGTTACCTCTCCACGACCAGAGAGCTGTACCAACACCCGTACTGAAGAGTAATCCCCCGTATGTTTTAATTGCTGCAAATTCCTGATAACTGATTTGATCAGCCCTGTAGTCAGAAACAGGAAATGCATATCCGAGTTTAATCCATGCGAATGGCGACATTTTCGTTTTTAAAGGATGATATCTGAGATAAGCATACACAGGTACAAGAGTCGCATAGACATCTTCAATTCCCGTACCTGCTCCTGCACTTAACCCGTTTCTGAACTGATAGCCCAAGGAGGTATGAAAAATAAGAGAGTTTTCTCTTCCCGTTTCTGAATTGCCCCCCAGGAGACCTGCAGAAAATTTAATATTAAAACCATGATAATCATATACCTGTATTTCCGGTTTTACGGATTTGCCTGATGAAATAATCTTTTCCTTATTCAAAATGATTATGGCAGGTTTTGTAAGTCTGAGTGTCAAATATCCTGCAGAATCTGAAATGATGGTTCCCGTAATCCGGGAACCATCATCGAGAACGACAGTCTGTTTCACGGGGTACTGTGCTGAAGCCCATGTGACTGCCATAATCACGGGGAGGATTTTTAATAATCTTTTCATTCAGAAGAGCTTTCTGCGTTTATAATATAATATTGAATAATTCATTTCCTGTTATTTACTATTTTTATCTGACTTATCATCTTTATATTTTTCGGATTTGTGTAGTCAAACTGGAATATTCCATCCTGCCCGACAAGAATAAGTATTCCTTTCATGGGAATCACATCGTAAGTGTCCATATCGGGGTAATGGGCTATCTGATTAGTTATTATTGCCAGCGGATCTGTCCTGTCGTAAATTTTGAGTCCTGCCTTTCCGTCGCATATAAACAGCAGGTTGCCGTCTATCCCTAGACCATGGGGATTAAAAAGAGGGTATGACTTAACAAGGTAGGGATTTGTTATTGAAGAAATATCAATGACATCGAGCAGGTTAGTGCTGTTGGCACACCTTGTACCGGTACGTAATGTTACATAGGCATATTTATTATCTGCCACAACCGGATCACACGAAGTGATATGGTTGTAAACTGATATCTGAACAGGTTTCACCGGATTGCTTATGTCGTAAATAAGCATACCCGTAGTAGTACCGATAAAGAGTTTGTCACCCAATTTGAAAAGTGTCTCCATAGTGCGTGGAACTGTAACACTGTCTACCACACTCATTTTATCGGGTGTTTTGACATCCACTGTTTTTAGCATCCATGTGTGGGCAATAAGGTAGAGGTTATTGTCATTAAGCATGAACCTGGCCATTGAACCTCCCGTTCCTTCGCCACTACTCCAGTTACCACCTTCAGAACCTGCACTGGCGGCAAATAAAAGAACACCACGATATATCTTCTGACCCCACCCGCTGTTATTAAAAACCTCCTCAGTAACTGTTTTTAATTCCCAGCCCACTATAACACCTTTTGACTTATCAACATCTACAAAAGGGTACCAGCTGTCTGCCACCGGGACTACCTCGGGAAAGATGTTTTTCAGACGTCCGACTTCCTTTGGCTTGCTTATATCTGAAATGTCTATTGCCACAAGGTCGATATAGCTGTCGGCAAAAAGAATATTACCTTTGATTGCCATGTCAACATTGCCGATAATTTCATAGAAAGCAACTTTTTTCGGATGAGCCGGGTCAGAATTATCAATAACATGAATCCCTTTCTGTATTTCATTCACAAACAAAAAGTTATCTTTAAAATAAATTTTACCCGTCTGATTAATTTCTTTCGGCTCGCTTGTTTTAAAGCTGTTCCGGAATTCTGAGTAAGACATATATACCGGTACATTGACAGTATATGTTACTTTCTCAATTGTTTTATCCATACAGCCTGACAACAAGACTGTAAGAAATATTAATGTAATTGAAGTTTTAAGTAAAGTTTTCATAATCTGTTATTTACATTTTTTACTTTTAAGCTCACATCTATATTCTGTGTTTCAAATACTAATACCTAATAAATCCTTTCTACTTTATACTTTCTACTTTTGCCTTTCTCCTTTTACCTTTTGCCTTTCTCCTTTTGCCTTTCTCACCTCTCCCTCCTTATTCCTTCGGGTTAACCACCTGACCTATAAACAACAGAGTATTTGTGGTACGTTCCCTGATAGCAAAAATGAAAGACCTGTCGATGATAAACTGTTCCGGCTGAGGCGGCATGCTTGTTAATTCAACACCAATTGTTGTCACTGCAGCAGCCTCTGTTCCCTTTTCATCAACTTCAACAAATGTGTTCTGCTTAACAAAACTTACAAATATTTCAGCATCTGATATGCCTGAAAGATCAGCCACATAAGGAATAAAGGCATCAACCATGCCCATGGCCTTTAGCTGATCATTGAGAACTTTCTCATATGAAAACCTGAATTTCGGAAAGAATACTATCCGTTTTCCGAATTCATTTATTTCATCAAATTCAGATGTAAGGTTGTTCCAGAGTTCAGCATCAAACGATTCGTTAAAAGCTTTAAGTCCGCCTTCGGGAACAATTACTATCATTGTAAAATTCGTTCTGCCATAAGGCATTTCTATAGCCTTATATTTTCCACCGTGCACAACCTTTGCTCCTATTTCACCGTTCATGGTGCTGACCATTACTTCAGGAAGATTGTCGGGGTAGAATAGCCGCTCGGTTGTCTTCGATTTGTCGAACTGGTAACTCCAGTCGCCCTTGAAATATAAAGCATTCATAATGAACATTACTGCCTGATCAGATATCTCATCAAGCACTTTCGGAATTTTACCGTTGGTATTGTCAGACGCCCATTTATTGATTGTATTGAGAGCAGATGGTGAGGTAAAATCAAGACCTTCAATCCTGGCTTTGAAATTTTCTTTAATCGTATTAATAAACTGAGATTTTACACTGAACCCAAGCCTGTAAAATATGGCATTTGCCAGTGTAAAAGTCACCTTCGGATCCGCTTTCAAAAGCTGGTCAACCAGACTTTTATATGCTTCATTTATATCCTCCGACTGCATATCCGAAGGATATTTAAGCGTACTCCTTAATTGTGTGAAAGTATTTCCCCCGCATCCGTTAAGTAGCATTGTAAGCGCCGTCGAAGCACTCAGGGGTGATAGCATGAAATTCTTGCCTTCCGTTTCTGCAACCTTTGTGAATAGTTCGATTCCAAATTCATTTCCTGCAGAAATAACCTGTGGAGCCGCTGCCGTAAGTTCAATTACTTTTGGTGTAAGATCAGGTTCACCTGGCTGTTTTTCACATGTTACAAACAGAAAAGATATGGCGAACAGACATGCAACTGATAATGCTTTTGTTTTCATAACCGATATTTTTTAAATTACTATTCCTTTTTTATCACTAATACGAAACAAATTTCCGGAACGCTGCAGGAAGTAAAAAAAAATAATAAAAGGGCTGTCTCAACATTCAGTGACAGCCCCGGTAACCGAGTTTTGTGTATTTAAACTTTGAAATATCAGATGTCCTGAAGTTCTGCGGCAGCCCAGAGGTTACTGTGAAGAAGTTCCACTGCCCGGCCAAGGTCTTCTTTTGCCTTCAGATGTTCACCCAGGCCTTTATAGCCCAGACCTCTGATGGTATATGCAGTTGATAATCTTGAATTTTCTGCTTCCCTTTCACCGAAAATAGCAAAAAAATCACCTCCCTGTCCGGCAGATTTAAGTTGTTTTGTCCTGGTTTTCTTAATACAGGCTCAATTCCGATGGATACAGGGGGTAATAATTTTTTCAGAAATCCCATGGGCTGCGAGGTGTTCCTGCAGGAGATGCTTTAGGGCGCTGGCTGAACGGCACTATTTTTCCTGCGTGCACATCATAAAGCCTTTTGTGTGTTTCCTTTGCGGCTTCCACAAGTTCCTTGTAAGGGCGGTCGGTGACATCCACAAAACCAATGTTGTAGTTTTCGCCGTCGAATCTTCCCAGAACCGGCTGGTCGCGCCACTGAAACCAGTAAGCACCCACAAACGCATCTGTTGCAGCTGCCTGTTCAACATAAAACCTGTATGCAATACCTCTCTCCTTCTGATTCATTGCCTGTACGAGCCCGGCTCCAAGGCCGTTTTCTGGTACTCCAATATGAAACTCACCAATAAGCACCGGCCTTCCGGTATAGCGGTATACTCTTTCAATCTGTGCAACAGGCTCATATTCATATACATTTATACTGCAGACATCAAAGACACGTCCGGTCTTTAACAGGTCGGACGAAGGAGAGCCTCCGAATCTTATTCCGAGATTCAGATGGTTGGGATCATATTTCTTAATTGCCGAACTGATGAGTTCGAGATATTTTTCGAATGCTCCGATAACGAATTCCTTGTGCTTTTTCGGTGTATCTCCGGTTGACAGAAATTCTTTGAGTCGTTTCTTGATTTCGTTATCGGGTCCCGCAAGTATCATGTTGACCACTTCGCTTTCACGGCCGTCCCATGCTGGTTCGTTGCCCACAAAATAGCCTATCAGAAGCGGGTCATTTTTCAGGGGTTCGCATTGTTTTCGTGCTGTTTCATCAATCATACGTGCGAACTCTTCCGAATAAACATCGGTCATGCCCAGATAGTTTGCTCCCTCGACCCGCGGCCAGCGCATCATTACCGTGTAAGGTTTTCCCGCTCCGCCGCTGTTCATCCCCCACGATTCAAGTCTTCTTGAAATCAGAACATGGGCAGGATTTGTCTCAACCAGTCTCTGACTGAAGCCTACACCCGCACCGTTACTTCCTATTGAAAGAAAAAGGTGCCCGTGCGGATCAACGAACCACCATTTTCCATTCACCTGCTCCAGCCTGAAAAAACCGGTAGCACGAACCAGGGTATGTTTATAACCTCCATATTCACAATAACCGTAATCGGCAAACGTTCCGAAAGATTTTGCCTCTTCGGCGAGTTCATTTTCGAGCTGTTCTTTGCTTTTAATCTTTTCCGGCCAGTCTGCATGAGCCCATTGTCCAAACTCATCAGTAACCGGCATTTTTTCAAGAAACACCGACTCCTCATCCTGCTTTGAGAGTCGCACCGACCTTATCTCCAGTGAGGCATTACCAACCGGATAAGTCATGGCAAAACCAATTGCCTCGACATTTTTCGGAACTGTAAACGGGCCCCACACCGACATCCAGAATGAACCGGCCTTTCGGTTATTTGCCGAAGCAAGGTCAGTACCCGTCTGATCCTTTCCCATAAAGAACCTTATTGGTATGGAAGCTCTGAGCCATACGTTCTGTCCGTAAGGATGGAACATCAGCCGGGCCGGTGTCTCGCCAGGCTGGTAAAGCCATATACTGAAACGCTGTGGAGTGGTAGTTCTCATTTCAATAACAAGATAAGAATAGCCTGTCCAGTCGGCAGGAAGAGGCGGTTGAATTTCTTTCAAACTGATTCTGTGCTCACTCGCAATACCCGTAAAATTAAATTTCCAGGTTTGCTGAGAACCTGCATCAACTAAAAAAAACGTTAATAAAATAATGAGTATCAAAATTTTCAAAGCCAGGGATCTGCAGATATTTTTCATTTTAATGTGTTTTTAGAAAAATCCATCAATAAATGTATCAAATTTTGCTGTCATTTCATTGGCCCTCGCCAGGTCTTCCGGGGTATTGACATTAAAAAATGCCTTCTTTGTTTTATTTGAAGGCTTGAGCAGAAAATAATCTGTCCGTATCTTTTTCAGAAAATCAGCAACAGAAAATCCCTGTTCTTTCTGAAGCATGGAATTGAGTACCGGAATAATGCTCTTTCTGTAAATGCCGTGAAGTGGTTCGGGATAGCCTTCAATTTGCGGAACAACGGCCTCTGCATCTGATTTCAGGAAATATTTTATCTGGCTCCGGACAATTTCCTCATCAATAAAAGGCATATCGCCGGCAAATATAAAAACAGATTCGCTTTCTGCACCGGTTAATGCGGCATGTATACCTCCCGGTGGTCCGGCGTTTCTGAAAATATCTTCAGTTATTTTAAACCGTGAATAACCTGCGAATTCTTCATGGTTATTTGATACAATGAGTATGTCCTGAAAAATATTTTCCGCTACATTAATTATTCTTTCGATTATCTTTTTGCCGCCGATTATTGCGTTTGCCTTTGTTTTTCCCCCAAAGCGTGAACTTTTTCCGCCTGCGAGGATAGCGCATGATATACCGGTAACTTTCATTAAATTGATTTCAGAACAGGCCTTTAATTCTCCAGTTTTCGTCTATGTCTATTTTTTCAGCGGCAGGCTGGACGGGCAGACCCGGCATGCGCATGATTGTGCCGGCAATAGGTACTATAAATCCTGCACCGGAAGAGAGTTCGATATCTCTTATTTTAACGGTAAAGCCTTCCGGTCTTCCTCTTTTATTCGGGTCGTCAGAAAGGGAGCGCTGGGTTTTGGCTATACAAACCGCAAGATGGTTAAGTCCAAGCGACTCTATTTTGTCGAGTCGTTCCTTTGCCGCAACCGAATATTCTACATGGTCGGCTCCGTACATCTTCCTGCAGATTGTTTCAATCTTCCTTTCAAATGACCATTCAAGCTCATAAAGAGGGATAAAACACTCAGGGCACTCCCTGACGGCTTCAACAACTTTACGTGCCAGTTCTGTTGCACCTTCACCACCTTTCGCCCATGCTTCATTAACAACTGCTTCTATCTTTCTTTCCCTGCAATGCCCGATAATCATATTCAGTTCCGCATCAGTATCGGTATGAAATCTGTTTATTGCCACAACAGGCCTGAATCCGTATAATCTAATATTTTCTATATGTTTATCGAGGTTGGGCAGACCTTTTTCCAGAGCTGAAAGGTTCTCGCTTTGCAGTTCTGAAAGCTTTGCTCCTCCATGATATTTAAGGGCTCTAACGGTGGCAACAATTACAACGGCACTGGTTTTCAGGTTCCCGAAACGTGATTTTATGTTGAAAAATTTCTCTGCGCCAAGTTCACTTGCAAAACCTGCTTCGGTAACCACAAATTCACTCAGTGAGAGAGCGGTTTTAGTAGCGACAAGGCTGTTTGTTCCCTGAGCGATGTTGGCAAAAGGTCCGCCGTGGATTATTGCCGGTGTCCCTTCCAGAGTCTGCACCAGGTTAGGTTTCATGGCGTCTCTGAGCAGAACCGCCATTGCACCCTGCGCTTTTAGATCACGTGCAAAAACAGGTTTGTCATCGTATGTAAATCCTATGAAAATATTCCCGAGCCGTGTTTTTAAATCGCTCAGATCGCGGGCAAGACATAATATTGCCATAACTTCCGATGCAGCAGTTATTTCAAAACCCGATTCTCTAGGCACCCCTTCCTTAGGTCCTCCAAGACCTATTATGATATCCCTCAAAGCCCTGTCGTTCATATCCATCACCCGCTTCCAGGCTATAGTACGAGGGTCAATATTAAGGTTACCGTCACCGGGTTTAAGCTGTATATTGTTGTCTATCAGTGCTGATAATAAATTGTGTGCTTTTTCCACGGCGGCCATATCACCTGTGAAATGGAGGTTGATATCTTCCATAGGTATAACCTGTGAATAGCCACCGCCTGCAGCACCACCTTTGATACCGAAAACCGGACCCAGTGAAGGTTCTCGCAGAACTACAGTGGTCTTTTTTCCTATCCGGTTAAGAGCCTGGGCCAGACCTATGGAAGTGGTCGTTTTCCCTTCACCGGCAGGCGTCGGTGTAATGGCTGTGACAAGAATAAGTTTTGACTGCGAGGCTTTCTCTTCATCAATATAACCAAGCGGAATCTTTGCCTTATATTTTCCGTAAAGTTCAAGATCACTCTCAGAGATGCCGAGCTTCTCAGCTATTTCCAGGATATGCTTTATTGGAGCCTCCTGTGCAATTTCGATATCGGTTTTCATATTTTATTATTATGTGCCTGTCACTTATTATTTTTCATAAGCGGAATTTTACAACCCTGTTACAGTACATTTTTCTTTTCCTGCCCATGTATTTCTTATATTAACAGCGAAAATACCCGAAAATCCGCATTTATCACAGAATTTTTTTACAAGATATTTTTTCTAAACATATCTATTTAATCCATAGAATGTTATTGAAAGTTCATTTGTTACAATATCCCACAAAATTAATCTTTTCGCTCTTTGCTCCAATATTAAAAAATCAGTAGTGTCCGACTAAAATTATAAAAAGGGGGGGGTTCCCATGACGAAATAGGTCGCAGCTACGCAGCTAACCACATGTTAACGATACTTTTGTCTCTACATCGACAGAAAAACCGATAATTGAACATGCGTCAGCATCTGATTATTTGCGAAAGCTCAAACTATGAGCACCATCTGATAATCTTTTTCCCGCTTAATATCTCAGGGGTCATTCTGATTCTGAACTGAACCGGCAGCAGGTTATTGAGCCTTGACCCTGTTGATTTTACGAGCCCGATGTTACATCCTTCATAAGATACCACATACCAGCCCTTCTCCTGCTGAGGCATATCAACTATTTCTTTTCTCAGGTAACTGACGGCCTGACTGTAATTAAGATTGATTGACGGTATAACATTTTTTTTCAGCAGAACCGATACGGCGAGTCCGTGTTCGGGGACGGCCTCGCCTTTGATTTCCCTGAAAAGCTCCGTACCGGGTCTGATTATTTTAAGTATACCTCTCAAAAAAGAAAATTCATCAACTGTTACAGGGGAATGATAAACCGTCTGATTCATTACTAAAACATTCCCGGCTTTAATGCAGGCTATTTCTTCGGCTCTCTTCAGAATTTTTCCTGCAACAGTCTTAATTCCTTTGTCCCGTTTAAACTTTGGTGTACCGGTTCTTTCTTTTTTTCTGATAACCGAAACAAAAAAGCCATCGCCCTCTGACCTATATGGATAAAAACCATATCCGGTTGTACCTTTAAACGATATTTCTGTTATTTGCTGAAACCCGGAGATGTTAATCTTAACGCATTCTGATATTGTATTGTCGGTCAGCCATTTGATATTTTCCTCATTTTCAGCCGGATTAAAAGTACATGTACTGTATATTAGAATGCCGTTTTCCTTGAGTGCCGGCCATACGTCGGAGATGATTCTTCTTTGCCTTTTGCTGCACAGTATGGCGTTGTTTTCAGACCACTCTTCTCTGGCTTTATTATCCCGGAACATACCTTCACCCGAGCATGGGGCATCAACAATGATAAGGTCGAAATAACCTGTAAGTTTACCGAGCTCAGCAGGATCATTGTTTGTCACTATGGTATTTGGGATACCCCATCGGGTAATGTTTTCGGCAAGTACTGATGTTCTGCTTCTTATCACCTCGTTTGCGATGAGGCATCCGTTGTCTGCCAGCAGGGAGGAAAGGTGAGTACTTTTACTGCCCGGTGCTCCGCAGAGGTCGAGCACCCTCAGATTTTTCCGTCCGGAAAAAAGCTGCAGGAATATTTCTTCAAGAAACATACCTGATGCTTCCTGCGGGTAATAGCAGCCGGCGTGAAACAGAGGGTCGGCGGTGAATGACGGCCGTTCAGAAAGGTAATACCCTGTGCTGCACCATGGAACAGATTTAGAATTCCCGGGTATTCTGTTCCATTTAAAAGGATTAAGCCTGATGCTTACCGGAGAAAGGGTATTGAGTGATTCCAGAAGCTTCCCGAAATCAATATATTTCTGTGTCTTTATTCTGTTTATAAAAGGCTCCGGGAACATGTAGTTTCAACTTAAATAATATTAAAAAATTAAATAGCCCCTAAAATTAACTTAAATTGAAAGTAATTATCCGGTTTTCATTTAGGATTGTTTTGAAAAACAAGTTAATTGCAACCTTTTTATTAAAAAATTATATTCTGAATTTATTTGTCAGCCTTTTACAGAGGTTAATATTTTTCTTTTTCCGGAATTTAATCAGCTTTCACGTTGCCGTTTCCAATCAACACAAAAGGTGCCCAGTACAGGGGCTGCGGGTATTTTTTCATCGTCTCTCTCTGGGCAAGTGAAAGTGCTTCGCTGGCACTATGTGTCCTGAGATACCTGTAAAATGAAGTCATAAGAAAGGAAGTAGGAAAATCTGCCACAGCCCAGAGGCTTACCACAACTGCAGGAGAGCCCGCAAAAAGGAAAGCCCGGCTCAATCCTGTCATCTCATCTCCAAGGGTAATGTCTCCAAGCCCAGTTTCACATGCACTCAGTGTAACAAGTTTTGCATTCAGATTCATTTCAAGTACTTCCCACACATTAAGCCGACCGTCATCCTCATCGGTCGGAGAAAACAAAAGACATGAATAGAGCGGCTGAAAAAAATTGTATGTGCCATGAGTTGCAAGATGCAGAATATTGTAATTCCCTGCATTTCTCTTTACAAAAGTCTCAGTTGCATTTTCCCCCGCAACCGATTTACTTTCCGGAAAAAGCGGAAGTATATTTTTCAGTTCATATTCAGTACCGGGCAAGCCTGGCTTGCCGCCAACGGAGACATCTGAAAGCGCCACTCCCAGAAATTTTGATCCAGAAGGGACAAGCCTTTCATTACACAACACATAAACACTCGCCGAAGGTGAATACGTTATATTAAACCTCTCAACAAGGTATTTGTTGTTATTATCAATCAGAGCCTGGAACGGCAGAAAATGTAAAGGACCATTCGGCACAATAACTATATTTTTAAAACTTCCGAGTTGTTTCTCCACAGGGGAAATAAGCAGGTCGTAAATTTCTTTCAGAGTAGCATTTGCTGCTTCAATTTCATTTGAACTTATCGATTTCCTTGCCTGTTCAATAAGAGCAGATAATCTGCCGGAACCTGTTTCAACCTGTAATCCTTCAGCACCTGAGGGGGTTATCAGCCACATAACAAGATTATTCTCACTTATCCAGTACGATAAAAGAGCTGTGCCTTCTTTCAGTTCTGACTGAACATCCTGTGTTGTCACAGGTTCAGCAGCAATAACTTCAGCATAAGCAGGATTGTTCAGTTTAAGCTTTCTGATTAGTTCTTCATATTCAGATTGCACACGAATCAGTTCTTCCATCACCTTCGACATCTCGGAAGTTCTTCCGGTTTTGCTGCCTGAAACCTCTGCGTCGCTTTTCTGAAGCAGTTTGTAAAGATTCTGCAATTCAATCCTTTTTTCCTGTTCCAGGTTCACAAGGTCTCCGGGAAGTGCGCCACGAAAATCAATCTTTCTTCCTGCCAGAATGTCGTAAAAAGCCCTTGCCCGTGCCTGTTCCGAAATCCTGAAAGCCCCATCCGGTTCCATGCATTTTAAAAGAAGCCTTATTAACCTATCGTACACTTCCCTCTTGTTCTCAAGAAAGATGCTGCGGAATTCGTCAACCTGAAGATTACCTCTGATCTTTTCAATAATGCCGATTGCATTATAATAAGCTTCAGCAGCCTTCTCATCATCATTCAGGTTTTCATAAATTCTTCCTTTTTCAAACCATGCTCTCCATTTTATTTCCGGGAATTCAGAAAAAAACATGGCAGAATCAATAGCTGCCAGCGCCCCTGAATAATTACCTGAACTATTCAACACTTTCCCCTTCAGAAGAAATGTATTGGATAAACCCTGCCTGTTCCCTGTTGAATTGAATGCCGAACCTGCAATATTCACGTAATATATTGCACTGTCGTATTTTTCGGCATTAATCATCAGTTCTGCCATACGAAGGGATGTTATGGCATTTCCGGTAACAGAACCTTCGGATGAAAAATATCGGCTCGCACCTGCAACATCGCCCAGTCTCATGCCAATTGAAGCATCCAGACTCCCTGCCCTTATGCCGGCAGTATCTCTTTGTTCCCTTGCCTGCCTGTAATACTGTCCGGCGTGTTTCAAGTCACCAAGTTCACTGTAGATATCACCCATTCCCACAGTAGCCCAGATAATCTGAGCAGTAATTCCTGTTTTCTTTGCTTCCTGAAGCGCCTTCTCCTGATATCTCAAAGCCTGTTCATAATCTCCTGTACCTAAAGATATAGTAGCCAGCAAATGATAATGGCGTGCCGTACCCAGTCCAAGTTTTTCAGCCAGTCTGAGAGAATTTTCAATCAACCTTGATGCAGTAATTAAATCTCCCTGGTCGCTGTATAATGATGCGAGTGTCAGATATGCTTCCATTTCTCCCCCTGCATCTCCTGCCTGTCTGAAAATTGTTAAAGCCCTGTCAATATATTTTAATGATGTCTCCGTCCTTCCCATAACCGCATACAATTGACCGAGAACCAGATAATTATCGGCGATTGCAAGCCTGTTTTCATTTTTCAGGCTCTGACTCATTCCGGCACTGAGTTCCAGAGCTTTTTCCAGAGCTGATATTCCCCTGTAATACAAGCCCATATAAACATAAATCTTCCCTTTATGCCTGTAATCCTCAATACGGCCAAGAAGGTAACCTGCTGCCGAATCAAGTTTCATTGCCCTCTCAACATATTCAAGAGCATTTTCATACCTGCCTGTCATCTCATAGCAGTTAGCTACCTTGCGGCATACCGAGGCCTCCATCTGAAGGTTACGGTATATTCCCAGCTTTCCGCTAGCTTCAAGCATTTTCTCATAATGAACAATTGCTTCACTGTACCTGTGTCGGTTGAAAAAGTCATCGCCTGTGTTCTGTTCACGGGTAACAAGAATAGAGGGAGTAAGACACGAAAAAAGTAAAATGAAACTCACAAAAAAGAAAGCTAAAATGAGTACCCTGCTTTTACGAACCATAATAATGATTATTTCAGAACACATACTGTACCATTACTACGTAAAGCGGGTCGGCTGGGGTATTTTTACCTTTTACCGGAATTGTTACCGATTCGCCCAACCTGAATTTCTTTACCTGAAAAACAAGCCCGGGCCGGTACGATACTGCCCACGTCAAAGGCATCAGGGGCGTGTAATGATCGTTAATAGTACCTTTCTCTTTATGCTGGTAATTAATTTCATTTGAGAAGACAATCCATTCATTCAAATGGAGATTGATCCCCACTGAAGTTTCGATAATATTTCCCGGTTTGAATTCTTTCTCCACGATATCTGTCACATTAAATTTCTTTTTACCGGAGAAATTATATACATAATTTACTGAACCCGTAAATGAATAAGGATAAATTATTGTCCGGGTATATAATCCTGCTGCCAGGGTAAAGTTTCCGCTGCCTACAGGTAAATCGTATTTTTCAGCACTGCGGATGTCAGTCGGATTTTTTTCTCCTGTCGGAATACCTACACTGATATTTCCCGTAACCGATACTCTATGTCGGTTTTCGGGTACAATCTGATATCTGATTCTGAGGTACGAATCTCCTATCCCTGTGCCTTTTTGTTTTAACAGGACGGTTCTGGTGGTGTTCGTTGCCGCAATAAATTCAGAAGTCTGGCTTTCCTGCCTTGAATTCATGTATTCCGTAGCAAATTCTACCTCAAGCCTGTCGCTTATGCCATATTGAAAAGCAAAATTATATGATGATTTTGATCCCCACACATTTGATGTGTAGTATTCCTTTTCTCCCTTATCTGTAAAATATTTGTCGGCAATACGGTAATTCATAAGTGTTCCCGCTCTCAAAAAGCCCTTTTTCAGGGTAACAGGCTCAGTTACAATTGTTTGTTGTTTAATATCAGCAGGAGTAAGCTGTTTCTCAACCTGCCCGCAGATAACAGCCGGGAGAAATAATACGGTAAAAACTAAAGAATATCTGATGATATGTGCGTATTTTTTCATCTACCTGAAAAATGGGAAATTACTGAAACGTATGGTTGTAAACAGATAAAAAGGTGCGTCAGCGTTTTTACCTTTTATGGGGAAACCTGCATTCTGGCAGACTCTGAGTGACGGAGATATCTGCAGTTCAAAACAGGGTTCGAGGGTAATAAGCATAGTTTCCCTGTTTTTATATTTGTTCCCCCAGAATTCGGTCCAGCCGCCTGATGTCTTCCGGTAATTTGAATTAATGAAAATGTCGAACCAACCTGTTGCCTGGTAATGTATTGACAAATTCACATCCCACTCATCGCTTAAAAGATATTTATATGATTTATCATAATAGATAAACTTTTTTTCCACCAGGTTTTCTTCCCATCTTATGCTTGTTCCCTCATTTGCGGGTGTCCTGAAAGTTAATTCTGTTTGAAGTGAATATTTTCTTAGAGTAAACTTCGCCTGTGATGCTAGAAGGTAAACAGGAACACCGAACCCGTTTGTATATTTATAATGAAGGTTTACCGTATATGAATTTGCAGTTGTAATGTTTGCTACAGCATGTGCAGGCTTCTCCTGCCGGTATTCTGCAGAAGGCACATACATGCCTCCGGTTGCGCTGAAATCAAACCATTTGTATTGTATTGGTAATCTGGCGGTTGCAGAAATTAAAATATCTCCAAAACCTTTTACCTCGTTGATTTTGTTCACTGTAACACGGTCGGCAGCAGTCAGTGAAGCAGTTACGTATGTTTCAGATTCCGAGCGCACTCCGTGACGAATATAATTTGTCTGTGCGCCAAGTTCAATAAAATCTGTCAGACCATATTTTAAATCAACATAATAATAATGATAAACTGACCCGGTTCCGGTTTTATTCAGAAACAGACTTTTCCCCTCGGAGTCGTACTTGTGGGTGCGAATGGCAAATTTATAGCCGGCATCAAGCTGCACCTGACCTCTGTATACCGTAAGGGGTCTCATGTTATATGGCATGGTAAGAAGAGTATATTTATCTCTTTTGTTCAATTCAGGCTGAGAATAAACAAAGTGTGCCGGAAGAATGAACAATATAGCCAGAATATAGGAATTAATCTTCATATCAAGTTACTGTTACCAGTCGACAGGCAATGTATATTTAACAAGTCCTTTGCTGTATAGACCGAACCAGAGGTTTCCGTATTTATCTTCCCCGATGCAGTTGATTTTATTTTCAGGGAACCCGTTATTTTCGGTGATGAAACGGGGAATAACCCCGTCATATCTTATAAGTCCCCTTTTGTGTGTCGCAAACCAGATATTACCCCTGCGGTCTTCGAAGATATCTCTTATTCTTATACTGTCGCTTACCGCCAGAAGGTTCAGATAATGTATTCCCTTGCGATCGAACCATGCTATTTTGTCACCTGTTTCCGTTCCTATCCATAGTCTCTCCTTGCTGTCAAACCTGAGGGAGGTAACATTTTCATCCGGCAGTCCGTCGGTTTTTTTGATAGCTGTAAAAGTATTATTCTGCCATTTCAGGATGCCGTTATCTGTTGCTATAAATATTGCACCGGATGCTCCTTCCTCAATGGCTCTTACTTTCTCGTAACCTGAGATAAGGTTTTTGGTGTAACCCGAACCAGTGTTAACATAAAAGCCCTGGCTTCTTGTGCCGATCCATATCCAGCCGTTTGATCCCACTTTAATGGAAGTGACATCCATTCCATCGGCAGGGTCTACATATGATGACCAGACGTTGGTTGTTGCAAGCATTGAGATGCCGTTTACGGTACCAATCACAAGGCTGCCTTCGGCAGTTTCGGCAAGGCAATTGACCTGGTCGTTAAGTAGTTGTGAGGTGGAAGCCCGGTAAAATGTCCAGGTATTATTATCATACTTTCCTATTCCATAACCCGGAAAAGATACCCAGAGGTTTCCCCGTTTATCAAGTTTTATGCTGCTTATCTGGTTTGAGGGCAGGCCATCGGCTGTTGTATAGAGAGTAATCTTGCCGGCCGATTCTGGATCAAGAAGTTCGTAATCATGCCTCTCGCATGCAGTCAGAATCAGGAGTGCCACCGGCAAAAATATCAATGCTATTTTTAACCTGATTGACCTCATGACTATTGTTTTTTATTTCATAGTGAAAACAATATAATCCGGATATACTTTTTACAATATAACGCAAAAATCAGACAATTTTTTATCATTAATCTGTTTTAAATATGACAAATGTTAAAACTTAAAAGTTGCGGCAAAAAATATCAATTCCTGTTTATTTCAACTCCGAATTGTATCCGTTTTTTTTCCTGTATCTGTCCCAGAGGTAGAATACAGGTATTCCCAGCAGTACAATTCCAAGTCCGGGAAAAGTATACAGGGGTTTATAAATCAGGAGTATTATCATAATTGCTACGGTAGTTACAATATACAAAGCAGGTACAACCGGGTATCCGAATGCTTTGTAAGGTCGGGGGATGTCGGGTCTTTTCCGGCGAAGCAGAAAAATTGAAAAAATCGTAAGGGCAAAGAATAGAAGCACCGCAAAAATGACGTAATCAAGAAGCTGGCTATAGGTACCCGACAGGCATAAAAGAATTGACCAGAGTCCCTGTACTGCTATTGCGAAACCGGGTACACCTTTGCTGTTAAGTTTTCCTACGTTTTTAAAGAAAAGTCCGTCCCTGGCCATTGCATAATAGACCCTGGCCCCGGAAATAATCAGTCCGTTATTACAGCCGAATGTGCTGATCATGATAAAAATTGCCATGATGATCGCAGCATAATCGCCGACGACAACGCTCATTGCGGAAGTAGCCACACGGTCGTCGGTTGCAAACTGTATCCCGCGTTCAATCACAGTAGTACCGTCGGGCGAGCCGTTTACGGGAAGAAATTTTATATAAACAAAATTTGCCAGAAGATAAAGAACTGAGACAATGAGGACGCCGAACAACAGGCTCAAAGGGACTACTTTTCTGGGATTTATAACTTCACCTGAAATAAAAGTAATATTATACCATGCATCGGATGCGAAAAGTGAGCCTACGAGTGCCATCCCCACAGATGCAATGAGCATAAAACCTGAAAGCGGAATAATCTGATTTTCAGGACCAACTCTCGACGCTTTCCAGAAAACCTCTTTGTTTATTTCCCATGCCTGTGCTCCTTTTGTTATAAGGAGACCAAGTATAATAAATCCCAGAAGAACTATAATTTTAGTAGAGGAGAAAATGTTCTGAACGGTTTTACCTGTAACTATTCCTCTGGTATTAAGCCATGTAAGAAAGAGTATTGAAGCCATTGCCACAACCTGGGTGCTGTTAATATTCAGCGGGCCGATTCTGACAAGTATGTTTTTTTCCGAAATCCATGGTATAAGCACGCCTGTGAATTTTGCAAAACCTACTGCCACTGCTGCAATTGATCCGCACTGTATTACGAGAAATGTTGTCCACCCAAAAAGAAAACCGGCCAGAGGGTGGTATGCTTCCCTGAGAAATACATACTGCCCTCCCACGTTCGGCATCATTGCTGCAAGTTCTCCATAGCTGATTGCTCCGATTAGAGTAATGATACCTGTAATGACCCATACCATCATCAGCCATCCGGGCGACCCCACATTACGTGCTATATCGGCGCTGACAATAAAAATTCCCGAGCCGATCATTGACCCGGAAACAAACATAATGCCATCGAAAAGATTTACACGTTTCCTGAAGAGGTGCTCTTCCTGCAACATAATATTCTTTAAAGAATGAGCAAAAATAAACAAACAATTGAGAAAAAAATTTTTTCTGCCTTTTTTATCAGGTGACATTTTTAATGTAACCAGAAACAGATGTATCGGCAGAATTGTTATTTCAGAAAAAAACCTGAATTTTCATGAACAGGCAAATGTTAAAATAAGATGACCTCTAAGAAACTGGTGGAAAAAATATAAATGGCACACGGATGACACTGATGAAACGGATTTTAACAGATATCTTTCCGGAGTTATTAATATCCGGGCGCAATTATTCCGGTTTATAGCCGATCTGTTCAAGGTAGAGATCCCTTATTTCCCTCACTCTGGTGAGTTTTTCGCCGGGTTTGTTTTCAAACCATGTTCCGCCGTAATAATAACAGGCAAATCCGCCTGAAGCCACAGCCCACGAAATAATATCAATAAAATCAAATCTGTTTGTACCTGCTTTTTTTATATGCCATGCCATTGCTGCTATGGCGCCGCCCACAAAATTATCACCGCAACCGGTGGTATCACCTTTTATCCATGGTCTTTTTACGATGTCTTCCTTTACTTTAGCCGAAACAGGAAGTCTGATAAGTTCCGTATCAGTAAAAATGCCGCCTGATGAATAGGCAAAAAAATCTTCCGCACTGTTTGTGATAATAAAAGCCGAAGATTTTCCTTCAATAAAAAATTTTGAAGCATCTTCCAGATTATATTTTCCGCTTATTCTGAGAGCTTCTTCTTTACCCATAATCAGAAGGTCAATCAGTTTCAGACTCTGCTGAGTATTGCCAAGAGGCCATGGATCAGACGGACTCAGTTTTTCATTGCGGAAATCAAAAACAGTATTTACAACCGTTATGCAGTTATTTCTCTTTGCTTTTTCAAGCAACGTTGTCAGATTATCATGAATTTTCGGAACAAGTGCAGTTCCACCAAAAAAAACAATATCTGATGAGTAAAAATTTTCTTCAAGAAATTCGGGCAAATAATCCCATGAGGCACCGATATTGTTTACAAATGCCCGTTCACCCTGGCCGTTATTATATGAAGGGTCAAAAAAAACGTCGGTATATGGCGTCGGTTTATCGCTCACAATCTTAAAATGTGTCGTATTAAGAGGGGTTTGTTTCAGGAGATCATAAATCAATATAGCGGTCTTATCGCATCCTGTTCCTCCGTAAAATCTGACTTCAAAACCTGCCTCGTTAAGAAGCTGGGAAGCATGTATCATCGGCACGATACCATTTCCGCCAATGTTGCTGGTTTCCGGTTCCTGATCCCCTGTAATCTCCGCTAATATGTTCACATACTTTGCCGCCGCAAATTTTTCAAGCTCTTCAGTAAAAACAAGTTTTCCCGGACTGAGACCTCCATCACCGGGCTTCAGCGAAAGATATTTCCTGAACTGAGGTGAGTCAAAACTGATATCGGTATAAAGGTAATCGGCAAGTGCACATCCCGTTCCTGAAATTATTACCTTCATTTCATTCATCTCATGCCAGATTAACCCGTTAAAAAACTGCTTAAAAATAATAATTAATATTTCTTAACATGTAAACATTAAACATCTTCCGGTAATATCATTAGTTTTACATTTATTTATTGCTCATTCTTAAACGTTAGTTAGCATAGCTTATTGCGTATTGAGGATTAATCTATGTATATGAGATCTGACAATCATCATTAACCAGATAAAAATAATCATCATGAAACGATTTTACATTTCTGTTCTTGTTCTTATAACGGTTATTTCGTCACCGGCTCAGAAATTTGCCGGTCTGGCAAAAACTCCGCCAATGGGGTGGAACAGCTGGAATAAATTTCACTGTGACGTAAGTGAAGAGCTTATTATGAAGATGGCTGATGCCATGGTTAGCAGTGGCATGAAAGATGCAGGCTATGAGTACATTGTTATTGACGACTGCTGGCAGGTTTCGCGTGATGAAAACGGTGAGATAGTCGTTGACCCTGAAAGATTTCCCCACGGGATGAAGTATCTTGCCGATTACATTCATTCAAAAGGATTAAAATTCGGAATCTACTCTTCGGCGGGTACCGTTACCTGCCAAAGGCGTCCGGGTTCACGGGGTTATGAGTTTCAGGATGCCCGGACATATGCACGATGGGGTGTGGATTATCTCAAATATGACTGGTGCGGCAGCAGTACCCAGAATGCAAAAGCTTCATATTCGCTGATGAGAGATGCACTCTACAGGGCCGGGCGGCCTATAGTTTTCAGCATCTGTGAATGGGGCTCAAACAACCCATGGGAATGGGGTGCCGAAGTTGGCCATTTATGGAGAACCACAGGTGACATCAGCGATAACTGGAACAGCATGATAAGCATCTTTGAAAAGCAGAAAGACCTGGCCCGTTATGCCGGACCTGATGGCTGGAACGACCCCGATATGCTTGAAGTGGGCAACGGAGGCATGACCAACGAAGAATATAAAACACATTTTTCTCTCTGGTGCATGCTGGCAGCACCTCTTATTGCAGGTAATGACCTTGCAAATATGACTCCCGAAACAAAAGCCATTCTAATGAATAAGGAGATGATTGCTGTCAATCAGGATACACTTGGAATTCAGGCTACATGTTACCGCGACGACTACGGCTATCAGATCTGGGTTAAACCTCTGGCAAACAATGAAAAAGCTGTATGCCTGCTTAACAGGAGTGATGAAAAGAAGACTGTTCTTGTTAATTTCGAGGAGTTAGCCAGGATAAGAACCATGGTACGCAGGTTCAGACCACCAACAGGTGCAGCAGGAATCGGTGCAACAGGAGCGGCCAGGATGGGAGCACCAGCACAAACTGGTGCTGCCGGAGTTCCAGCACCGGGGGCAGCTGCAACACCACCCGCAGGCTTTGGCGGACAAAGGCCACCCCAGCTGACACTTGCCGACTACCGCATACGAGACCTCTGGGAACATAAAGACCTGATCCTCAAAGAAACATCAGTTTACATCGAACTGCAACCACATATGGTGAAAGTATACAGATTCATCAGAAAATAAACCGGATAGCAGAAATATATCAAAAGGAATTCTTCCAAAAGCTATCCGGTTATATTTACATCTTGAACAGGCAACTGCCCTCAGTTGTCAAAAAATATTTCTTTCCCGGTGAGTCTTATCCTTCCGGTAAGCACCTGGGTAAACTGCGGGTCGAGGTATCCTTTGAAACCAGGTTGTTTGCCTCCGACAGAAATTAAAAAGTAACCGGGTTCAATAACTCTTTTGTTTTTCTTATTGATAATCGAAAACTGCCTGGGTTCAAGGGTGAATTCCACTTCTTTGCTTTCTCCCGGTTGCAGGGTTATCCTTTTAAACCCCTCAAGTTGTCTTATGGGGCGAGGTGTTGAAGCTTTTTCATCGGTCAGATAAAGCTGAACAACTTCATCGCCTGCCATCCTGCCGGTATTTGTAACTGTAACTTTCACTTTAACCGGTTCCCCTGCTTTTGCGCTCTCAGGAAGAACTAGATTACTGTATGCGAATGTAGTGTAACTCAAACCGTATCCAAACGGATAAAGAGGTTCCCCTGTGAAGTACCGGTAAGTTCTTCCTTTCATGTTGTAGTCCTCAAAGGGAGGAAGCTGGTCTACCGACTTAAAATATGTTACAGGCAATCGCCCGGCAGGATTATAATCGCCGAAGAGTACATCAGCCACGGCATTTCCACCCTGCTGTCCGCCGTATCCTGCCTGAATTATTGCGGCAGCCTTTTCCTGTTGCTTATTTACTGATACAGGTCCTCCGCATGTCAGAACGACAATAACCGGTTTGCCCGTGGCGGCTACTGCTTCAAACAATCTTTCCTGTGTGGCAGGCAGATTAAGTGAGGTGCGGTCTCCACCCTTGAATCCTTCTATCTCGATCCTCATCTCCTCTCCCTCAAGCCGTTGCGACAGGCCAAGCACAAGTATTGTCACATCAGCCTCACGGGCAGCATTAACCGCGCGTTCGAGCATGTCTTTACGCGGTGGAGCCCATAAAAGCTTCATGTCGGCATCGCCGCCATAGTTCCTGTATATGACCTCAATTTTGTACTTCCTGCCTGCTTCAAGATCAACCGAATATTCCTGATGAAATGCATGATGTTCATTTCTGAAAGCTATAACCCGCTTACCTTCAAAATAGACTTCATAAAATGATGAACCCCAGCTTCCCAGGGCATATTTCCCTGTCTCAGGGGGAACAAGGTAACCAGTCCATTTTACCGCAAAATCATCATCGGGCATATCAGCCCGGGGAGAAAGATGTTCCCAGTAAAAATTTATATTATCATCAATCCGTGTAAATACCGGATCCCCTTTCATGTCCCTGTTGTTGTAATATTCTCCGAGAACACCCTGCTTCCCATCGGGAGTTTGCAGGTACCTTGAAGGAATAACAGTCAGATTATGAATACCTTCTGCAAGGTCACAACCTTCCTCGTAAAGAATCTTTGTTGCAGGGTTAAGTTTGTTCTGAATACCTTTGAGTACCGTTACCGGGTCTTTTGGTATACCATTGTAGTTACCGATCAGCGACTCAAAGTTATCAGCATTCGGACCGATAACAGCAACGGTTTTAAGGTTTTTATCCAGAGGCAATATATTATTGCTGTTTTTCAGAAGTACAATTGACTTCTGCGCCGCAATTCTTGCCAGAGTGTTATTATAATCTGAACAATTAACAAAAAATGGTATCTGTGCATAGGGAACCATAGTGTCAGGGTCAAACATTCCCAGTTTAAACCTTGCAGTAAAGATTCGTTTTACTGCAACATCTATCTCCTGTTCGGTTATCAATCCCCTCTTATGAGCCTCAAGAAGATTCATATAATCATTTCCGCATTCAATGTCGGTACCCGCTTTGACTGCCTGTGCAGCTGCTTCAGCGGCATCCTTTGCGTATCCCTGAAACCTGTAGAAATTCGATATCGCCCCGCAGTCCGATACTACATATCCCTTAAAACCCCATTCATTTCTGAGAACGTTAAAGAGGACGGGATTTGCGCAACACGGATGATCCCGGAACATGTTATATGCTCCCATCACCGAATATGCTCCTGCCTCTACGATAAGTGTTCTGAATGCCGGAAGATATGTTTCGCGCAGATCAATCTCGCTTACTTTAGCATTAAATGAATGCCGTAACGGCTCAGGGCCTGAATGAACTGCATAATGTTTTGCGGTGGCAACCGTCTTCAGGTACTTCGGGTCATCCCCCTGCATTCCTTTAACAAACTGTAAGCCCAGCCGTCCGGTAAGGTAAGGATCCTCGCCGTAAGTCTCGTGTCCCCTTCCCCAGCGTGGATCGCGGTAAATATTTATATTGGGCGACCAGAATGTCAGCCCCTGGTAAATACCTCTTTTCCCACGACGCTGAAACTCATGATACTTTGCCCGTGCCTCATCGGATATGGCACTTGCAACATTATAAATTAACTGTTCATCCCATGAATTCGCTATGGTTATTGACTGCGGGAAAACCGTTGCATAACCTGCCCTCGCAACACCATGCAGGGCTTCATTCCACCAGTTGTAGGCGGGAACTCCCAGACGAGGTATGGCCTGAGCAGTATGAACAAGCTGACTGACTTTTTCCTGAAGAGTCATCCTCGAAACAAGATCGTTAACACGCTCTTCAATGCTGAGCGAAGGATTCCGGAATGGGAAATCTGCCGTTACCTGCTGCCCGTTCAACAATATCGAAAAGAACAGAAATAAAGAAACAAGACATCCTGATAATAATCTTTTCATCATATTTTTAAAGTTTAAATTCGTACCAGAAATAAAAATAATAAAATTATTTCATTCAGTTTATGCCACAGTAAAGGGTGAATATAGATAACTATGGCGCAACGGAATTCTTTTTTACCTTCTTAACTGATGTTCCATTTGTTAATTCCGTATTTTAAGTTTCTGGTTTGTCATTACAGTAGCATTCAACAGGTGGCAGAAGAGTTTGCATGATATTCATCTGATTAATCCTTTTCCTGCGTTTTTCAAAGCAGTGTGTGCATGATGAAAACAACTGGAGATCCCAGGTATCGGCAAAGACTCTTCCTGCACCCAGATTGATGCCATACTCAAGCACTTTCTCGAGGGATTTCAATGAAGGTGGATGGAAATACCCCTCTTTGGCAAGCCGTTCCATTATTCCGTTGCCTGCTCTGACCGGAATCACCGTGCAGCATTCCACCCCACTGCTGAAAGCAAATTCAATGGACTTCTCAGCCCAGAAAATTCCTTCCTCCTCTGTCATGAACGGAGGACGAAGCAGGATAAATGCCCTCGTCCTGATTCCATGAAGGGAGAGGAATTTCACAGCCCTCCGGAAATCAGTAAGTGACATTTTTTTATTCAGGGCTTTCAGAACCGGTTCGCAGACAGTTTCAAGTCCTATAGCCACCTCAAGCCCGGGTCTCAATAAGTCTCTGAATCGCAAACAATTATCCCCGATGAAGTGCGGATGACTTTCGACAATTAAAGTATCAAATTTCTCTGTCAGCAATGCGATGGCAGGATAATCTCCGGGAGGGATTGCCTGAGGATCAAAAAAACTGCCGCTGTTATAAAGTTTCAGATGTCTTACACCGGGCATCTGCTTCAGAGCTGTTTTTATCTGTTGAGGTATTGCACCCGGCGGGACGCTTTCCGTTGTGGTATTTTTCCAGAGATCACACATCAGACATTTATACGGGCATTCCCTGTTTGTCAGGAAAATTACACCCACAGGTTCAACTCTCCCGGAGAAAATTCTTTCTTCTTCGATAAGCCACGCGTAAGGTTCATACGGCTGAACCTGATTTCGCTTAGTACGTGACGAGATAATAATGTCGGTTGAAATATTTCTCTCGGGCAATTTCATTCAAAATATGAATAGAAAGTCTTGCGGTATTCAATTTCCCTGGCCGGAAAATATTTTGAAAATCCTTCCGGTGAGATTGCACCATGCTGAAAACGCCTTTTTGAGAATACAGGCATATCCATACCGGTAAGCATTTTTATACCTTCAGACACTATCTTTCCTTTGAGTTCATAGAGCTTGTTATGGTCATATTCTGTAAGTTTTACGAAGGGGATCCCTTCCGATACCTCAATAACATTTGGCAGAGTATACGGACTGAAAATTTCAAATCCCAGCACATCCCCAGGAGCATATGAACGCATGTACCCCCGGCTCAGTCCTCCGGTATATGTAAGTGAATGCTTAATTGAGTCAACTCCCCAGCCTTCGTGATATAGCATCAGATTATTTAATACGCTCTTTATTGTAAGTTCCGGATTTTCCTCGATGGGATAATCTTTAAGGTTTTCGTCCCCGCCATCGCCATCAATAATGAATTTCCATTCAGGATACCTGCTGCGTATTGCCTTCAGAAGAGCCAGATTCATAGTTGCCATCTGAATATCAAGCGGTTTATAGTCTTCCACTATTTTTACTGCTTCTTTCCAATCCAATGATGAAGCTTCGACTTCGAGTGGTTCAAGGAAAAATGCAAGATTAAGCCTTTCGAGAAATTGCCGTGCCTGCATCAGGTCATCCCCGCCACCGTCCACTGAAAGAGTGAAAGCTTTTAGCCGCGAAGGGCTCTGTCCAAGCTCAAGGAGGGCATAATACGTGAGAAGGAATACCGAGCCGCTGTCAACTCCTCCCGAGAAAGTCACTCCAATGGGACCTGAGGTTGCCCGATGAAGTAGCCATTTCTTTATTTCACCATATAATACAGTTATATACTTTTCCGCAATCTGTTGCAGTGAGGTAAATTCTTTTTTATTCCGTTCGGGAGTAAAAAACCTCGAATATACCGGATTTGGGTCAGGGCAGCCCAGAAGATCTATTCTGGTAATGTAATGTGCCGGAACCATACGGGTATAAGTGGGATGAAACTGGTCGTCAAGACCTTCTTTTTTAAGATAATCATAAATCTTATCTATTCTTTCGGCAATAATGAGATTGGGACCATCAGGGCGTTTTGCAATGAAATATCTCATGGGCCTTCCCAGAGAGCGTGCCATTCTGACCGTTTTACCATCCACGGCAACTATCGCAAATTGTCCGTCAATTTTACGGACGGCCTCAGCATTGCCTTTTCTGACAACCTCCACAGCTTCCTCAAATGTCATGTTATAAATGACATTCTTTTCAGGATCAGTAAGATCCACAACGCGGTTAATGTGTTGTTCATTCATAATTCTGAATATTTTAAATCAATCAATTATTCCGTAACCTTCTTTAATTGTTATGTACCGGTTAACCTTAACATCACTGTATGCTTCCTTTTTCCCGTCAGGCCAGTATATTTCAATTTTTTCAACGATTCCGGCTTTACCCAATCCTGCCAATATTCTTGGATCATTATTCGACAGGTAGCTTGTTGCCCACTGGTAGACAAATGCTCTTCTCCTGCCGCCTGCCGTTATGAACACATTGGCTCCTGCAGCTTCAGTAATCCCTTTTTCCGATATCAATGCAATGCCGATCCAGTTATTATCCGACCTTCCTGTATTTTGCAAAATTGCAGGTTTTGCTTTCAGATCAACATGATTAATTACAATATCAGCGAGTCCGTCGTTATTAAAATCCCATATTGCCAGCCCTCTGCCCGATCTTTTCACTTTAAAATAATCGCTCAGTTTTTTCCCTGCATCTCTGTAATTTCCCGTGCCGTCATTTTCCAGAAGAAGAGGATACTGGAGGATCAGTTCTTCTCCATTTCCTGTAGCAACAACAATATCAGGATCACCGTCATTTTCATAATCGAGGAAAGCCGATCCCCAACCTCCTTTCCCGTTAAGGAATCCCGCTATTCCGCTTCTTACTGAAATATCTTCAAACAGACCGTTGCCGAGATTTCTGTAGAGTGCCCCGTGCTCAAGGTCAGTAACCAGTATATCAATAAGCCCGTCACCGTCAACATCAGCGAGAGTACCATGCATGGACCCGGTACCTTTGCCATCGGTATTTGCTGCCACACCTGTTTCTATTCCAACTTCAGAATATTTTCCGGAATCATTCCTGAATAAAAAATTAAGCTGATGATCATTTGCCTGAAAGATATCCATATCACCGTCATAATCAAAATCCAATATTGTCAGACCCATGCATTTGGAATCGGGATACCAGAGGTTATATTCTCTTGTTACATCCACAAATCTTCCGTCAGGCTGCTGTTCATAGAGCATTGAAGCCTGTCCTTTGTATTCTGACGGATGGGGCATAATATCAGGATTATAGGGTGACACATAGTCCGGATCAAATGCAAGGAAGTTACCAACCATAACATCAAGCCGTCCGTCATTATTAAAGTCCCAGAATGAAGCACCTATGCTCCATTTGATAAAGCCGTTAAGTGTATCGGGGCCTGCAAGTCCGATTTCATCAGTTATGTCGGTAAATGTACCGTCGCCGTTATTCCTGTAAAAGACATTGGGCCCGTAATTCAGAAGATAAAGATCCATATCACCGTCATGGTCAATATCAACAGGTGCCGCTGCCATGCTCCAGAATGTCCTGTCAAGCCCGGCCCGACGTGTCACAGCAGTAAAAGTTCCGTTCCCGTTATTTCTGTAAAGTTCATTGTGGGAATAACGGTATTTCTTTCCTGACGGGTCGGATACACCTTCGATATATGTCCCGTTAAGCAGTAAAAGATCCATCAACCCGTCGCCGTTATAATCGAATACCGTTACACCTGAACCGCTGCTTTCAAGAATATTTACATACGACCGGTCTCCGAATGTGTATTTGAAATCTATTCCTGCACTCCTTGCAACATCTGTAAACACGAAAGTCTGCTTTCTTGCCGAAGGGGTTAAACCAACCAGAATCAAAAGAAGGCTGAAAAATATAATTCTGATTTTACAGGAATCCTTTCTATCTGTATTTAACTTATCTGATGACATATTTTTTTAAAGCATTGACAAAAGGTTCGTCCGTAACTTTTCTTGTGTTATACTTCCTGTTATATTTTTTCAATGCAGGGTCATCGGGATAATTACTTTCATCTTCATAAGGATAATATTTCATTCCGTGGAACGGAAGGGGTGTTACCTTACTTCCGGTAGCAGTGTTCAGATCGCCATCTTTAACCCATCCTACGGATCTTATAAAAAAGCTTCTTTTCCAGCCTTTTTTACCTGCAGGCATCTGTGGGACTTCGAATGATACAGTTATTTCATCTCCGGCATTTGAAATAACATACTGGTTGTCAGACTCTTTCAGGAGAGGCAATACATTACCGTATCTTGTATAATAACCTTCAAGGTCGCGCCACTTAACCTCCGCACTGACTTTATAATAATCAAACCAGTGTGGTCCGTATCTGCCTCCTTTGCGGTACATTTCTGAGAATCCTCTGAAATGAAGATTTGCCGATACAGGTTTGACTTTTTTTATAACCGAAGGGTAGTTTGGGATTTTTTCCGCAAGGAATATATAGTCCCAGTGAACATCCATATTCGTCAATATCCTCAGCTTTTGACCTCCCGACAGCAGGCAACCCGGGAAACATGAAACAACTGTTTTATCTTTACCCATCGGGAAACCCGGTGTGTCGATAGTTTTCCATCCGTTTTTACCATCTGATACCTGAATTTCAGGAGCAATAGTCTTTATTCTGTCCGATTGTGAGATGGAGAAATTTATGCTCGCATCCGTTGGGAAAATCCATCCTGTCATAAAAAGACATAAGGTGTCAGAAGTATTTAATTCTCCGGGGTCAATTATCAATTCATTCATTTCAGTAATTCCCTGGTATTTTTCCGGTTTTACCCCCGGTGTATAAACATCATCAATAGCTTTAATATAGGGTAGCATGTCATTTCCGTATCCATCAGTTGCAGAAAGCGGTGTAATCTTTTTGGTTACCGCATAAATTTTTAGTCCCGGGAACGGAGGTGGGGTAAACTGTTCGGGAACAAAGACATCAATGGAGTCGGGATGATCAACGGTAACCAGTTCCAGCATATCTGTATATACAGTCTCCCAAAGTTCTGAAGTGAATTGCATCACATATTTGCCATTCTTTGGTTTTATCAGTTCTGAGCTTATTTTTATGTAATCATCCGAAGCCTCGGGGAATGCATACGAAGTCTTTTCGCCCATTATGCCAAGAGGCATTCCCAGTGCACTGCGCCAAAGGATATCCTTTGCAAAGACAAATTCTTCCCCGTTCCATGTATAAAGAAAAGGACATGAGCCTTTAAGCGTCTGGGCTTCAATAAGAGCCTGGTCGCTGCCAGGCATAAATATATTCTGGGGCACCCCGTTTGTCCATGTTATACGGATAACATCCGCCCTTTCACGGCTACCCAGTCCAAAATGTACGATCGGCTCTTTAACTACCGTGGAGCTGTAGTGTGTTCCTGCCCTGATTTCAACTTTGGCTCCGATACCGTAGAAATTATTTTTTGCGCTTCCTGTACGAAGCCCTACAAGTCTCATTTTGATAAAATGATTACTGTTGCCACCGTCATTCCTGAGAAGTATTACCCCGTTACTGCCGCCTGCTACGAGTATATCCATGTCACCGTCATCATTGTAATCAAACAGGGCTGTCTGTAAAGCCGATGTTACCGTTTCGGGAATCAGGCCGGGAACATAACTGAATACCCCTTTGCCATCGTTCTTGAAAATCAGAATTGCTGCTTTTCCTTCTTCGACGGGTTCTCCGGCGACCAGGAGATCGTCAAAACCGTCATTATCATAATCAAAAAATTCTGAGTGATTTATCTTAACGTTATTTAACAACTTAAGTGCATCATCCGATCTGGTGTCAGGTTCAAAAGTACCATTCATTTTATTCCTGTATAACACCGGTGAACCGTCGGTTGCAGAAATGAAAAGGTCCAGATATCCGTCATTATTGTAGTCAGCCGCTGCCAGGGAAGATGCGCCTTTTATTGATGCGAGACCTGACTTCTCTGTGATATTCTTAAAAAGATTCTGCCTCTGGTTTGAATAGAGTTCAACCGGACCGTTTTCATTTACCACAACAAAATCAATATCTCCGTCCTCATCAAAATCACCGAAAGATGCACTCAGGCTTTTCAACGGTTCACCGCCTGTTTTAGATTTTTCGGTTATATCGGTAAATGTTCCGTCAGCATTGTTACGGTATAAGCGGTTGATTCCGCTGCACGATTCGTATATATCGAGGTCTCCGTCATGATCCGAATCAAAAAAAAGGGCTTCGAGTGTTCCTGGAATTCCTCCCAGGCCTGTTTTGCGTGTTATATCCCTGAAAACTTCTTTCTCGGCGTTACTGAACAGAATATTCCCTTCCTCCCTTACCACGTAGAGATCGAGAAAACCATCATTATCAAAATCTGCAAATTCAGCTGAAATTATCTTACCTGAAGAACTTACTCCTGCTGCCTGTGCAATATCTGTAAACCTTCCTATATCATTACGGAATAGCCACTGCCGTGAAGAACCTGACGAAGCATCGTATCCTGCAACATACAGGTCAATATCCCCATCGCTGTCAAAATCGGTAGTTCTTACAACATTAATTATAAAATCAGCTTTTTTGCCTGATTCGATATTAAGATTAATGTTTGCCGCACTGGTAATATCAGTGAATTTAATTTCTCCCGGCTCAATTGACATTTCTGAAGGTATGAGGTCGGGGCGCGTAAAACTGATAAGCGGGAAACCAATAAGAGAACCCCCGGGTCCCTTAAGGTCTACCATGCCAGCCTGATAGGGTGTATATACCTTCATGTAATTATGAAAAATCGTAAACTGAATCAGGGCATTTTGTGTATCTCCCTTCTTCAGAAGAGCAATAGTCTTATCATAAAACGGTACTGATTCAGGTGGAAATTCGGGGAATTGTTTAAGGATGTTTTCCAGTTGTTCAATAGCTTTATCTGCCATTCCCTCTTTGATATAGAATTCCGCAAGGCTTAAAAGCGGAACAATATTCCCCGGAGCATTTTCTGCCAGGCTTAAAAGATATTTCAAACGCTCGTTTCTGGATTCTGTATCCGTTTTACCCGAAAGCATTTCAGTAATCTGATAGAGTGTTTTAATATGACCGGGAGCAAAGCTCAAAGTTGTTCGAAGTTCTGAAAGAGCTTTTTCGGCTTCATCATTCATCTGATAAACAGTGGCAAGAATAAGTCTTACATCCGCATCTTTCGGGTCAATTTCAATAGCTTTAAATAGTTGTTCTTTTGCTTCCTCATACCGGCCCATCCTCAAAAGGGTTAAGCCCAAGTTGGCATATCCGAATTTCTGATCAGGAGCCAGCTTGATAAATTTTCTGAACTCCTTCTCAGCTTCTTCATGCTTGAACTCTTCAAGATAAGCAAGTCCAAGGGTTCTGATTGTAGCAAGGTCTTCCGACTTTGTCTCACTTTTCCCTGCTCTCTCCCTGCACCCCGTCAGAATAACTAACAGAACAATTGCTGTAAATAAAAATATCTTTTTCATTCAATTAAACTTTATTCAAAGATAAGGAGTCTTACTTCAGAATTCAATAATTAAGAAAGGACCCATTCTGTTTCCATGCTCATCAAACATAATATCACCCGTTATGCCCTTAAACTTGTTTTTCGTAATATAATTTTGAATTGACTCCCTGTCGTAACTGGTTTTAGAAACAGCATCAGCCAGTACCGAAGCAGCATCAAATGTAAGTTCGGCAGAGATACCGGGATTAACACCATATTTTTTCCTGTACGTATCTATGAACCATTTATATTTCTCAGGAGACCTCTCCATAAAAGGAATCAGAATTTTTATGCCAGTTTTCTGAATCTCCTCCATATATTTACTGTTTTCACCGGCAAGATAAACGTTTCCATAAACAGGTAATGAAAAATTCAATTTTTTCAGCTCTTTTAAAAATGAAGAAGCAATTTTTGTTCTGGTAAAAAGAATCAGGCACCCGGGTTTGAACAAAGTAAAATTTCGCAGTATTTCCTGTAAATTGCTTTCATTAATTTCAAATATTCTTAATTCAGCCTGTTTGCCTTTTGCTACTTCATCATATTTTTTTTTAAAGAATTTTAATGTGCTGCGTGAATCATAATCACTGTCTGTCACAAGTGCTACCTTATTATATTTATTTTTGATCAATATATCTTCTACGAGAAGGTCCGATTGCTGTATATCATTTGGGACACAGCTGAAAAACCACGGAATAAAAGCCTGGGCAAGAGTCGGGTCTGATGAAAGGGTCGAAATAAAAGGCACCTGGGTTTTTGTGCAGGCCTGTTCAACCAGATGACAGTTTCGACCATCGGCTGAACCAATTATGGCAAACACCTCTTCATCAAAAATGAGACTTACGGCCTGATTTGATCCGGTTCCCCATGGGCCTTCCATTGATTTTACAGTAAGCTTTAACGGACTGCCGTTAATCCCGCCTGCTTCATTGATAAGTGAAGCAGCGAGTTCGGCCCCGTTTCTTGCATCTACGGAATTGTAATCCTGAATCAACAGCCCTAAATTAAGTGGCTTTTTCTGGTTGTTCTGACAATATATGTAAACTGCTTGTGAAAGAGTCAGTGATATAAATATGACTGTTGTTTTCAGAATTATTGTTTTCAGAACCATATTAAAATATTTCCTCATTCCCCTGGCGAGTCGTTTCATGGAGATTTCTATCAATTTTCCAATACCCTGCAATTATTATCTACCGGTAATTTTTCTATCTACGGCAGCTGCTATTCTGTCAAGCTCTTTCATCAATCTGTCGAATTCTTCCGGATTGAGTGACTGGTATCCGTCAGATAGTGCTTCTTCCGGATTAACGTGAACTTCAATAAGGAGTCCGTCGGCTCCGGCGGCAACAGCAGCTCTGCTCATTGCAGGAACCATCCACCGGACACCTGTGCCATGACTGGGGTCCACAATAACAGGAAGACCCGTACGACTTTTAAGCACAGGCACTGCGCTGAGATCGAGAGTATTGCGTGTGGAGTTTTCAAATGTACGTATTCCCCGCTCACAAAGAACGACATTATTATTACCCTGAACGAGAATATATTCAGCGGAATATAAAAATTCATTGATTGTTGCCATCATGCCTCTCTTAAGAAGCACAGGTTTTTTTGCCATTCCCACTTCTTTCAGAAGAGGATAGTTATGCATATTGCGCGATCCTACCTGAAGCATATCGGCATACATGGAAACCAGTTCCACATGCCGGGTATCCATTACTTCGGTAACAATTGGCAACCCTGTAATTTCCCTGATTTCCTTCAGCAGTTTAAGTCCTTCTTCACCCAGGCCCTGAAAACTATATGGTGAGGTACGTGGTTTGAAAGCACCTCCTCTAAGCATACTTGCCCCGCTTTTACGGACCATTTCAGCGGTTTCCTTAAGCTGATTTCTGTTTTCCACAGCACAGGGACCTGCAATAACAACTATCCCCTCTCCGCCGATTTCAATCCCGCCAATTCTGACAATGACTTGTTCCGAACTGGTTAATCTTCTTTCAGATCCAGAGAGAAGACCTCTGTTCAAATCTTTTGTCTTCTGATAACCCGGTTTTTCCAGTTCCTCGTTTTCCATTTCCAGAGAAATTTATAAATCTGAATTAAATATTAAAATCAATCCGTTCGCTTATAAGGCGGAGCCGGAGTAAAAACAAATTTTCCGTTTTTCACAGTGGCCAGATAAATTGGCCTTATGTTGTTCCATGAAGCATCAAAAATAATCTTTCCTGAAGCACCTTCATAGCCCTGGAAGGTTTTCATGTCGGTGAGTACATCACGTATGAGGGCTCTGTTAAGACCAGCAATTTTTATAGCTTCAATTATCAGATTCATGCCGTCGTACGCATGAACGGCAAACACATCCGGTTCCATACCGAACCTTGCAATATATGCTTTTTTGAAGGCAAGATACTTTGGATTATCAGTATCGGGGTTATACTGGCAGGTCGTTACAATTCCTTCGGCATTAGAGCCAGCTATCTTAAGAAATTCCGGATTAACAACCCTGTCGGAACAATAGACTGGCTGATTCATACCCATTGCCCTGATCTCATTCAGAATAAGAGCTGATTCACGGGGATTACCCCATATAAGAATTGCATCAGGTTTTATCTTTTTTATTCTCTCAAGCTGAGCGGTGAAAACCTTATCTCCGTCACCGAATCTTTCTTCAATTATAATTGGATAACCAAGCCGTGTAGTTGTTCTGTTAAAATGTAAGGTACCCACTCTGCCATATCGGTTATTTGCTCTTATTACTGCGATTCTTTTATGGTTTTTTATATCAATCATATAATTACAGAGGACATAGCTACTCTGTCTGTCATCCGGAATTACACGTAAAACCCAAGGAATATTTGTTTCTGTAAAAGTAGGATCAGGGTCTCCGGCATTAATATTGGGAATTTCAAGTTTCAGGGTTGCACGGATTGCCACATGCGACACAATATCATCTATGGAACCAAGCCATGCCCATACTCCTTCGTCGTCCATTTTTACAACCTCATTGGCTGCAGCACCCCATAAACCAACATCATTGTGAACCATAAGTTTAAAGGGCAAACCTTTGTAGCCTCCTTTTTTGTTTGCTTCTTCAATTGCAAGAGTTGAACCCTGAAGCATTTGCCTGCCGTATTCAACAATATTTGAACCTTCAAGGGGACCAAGAAATCCTATCCTTACTTCTTTTAAATCTTTCGGAGGCGGAATTTCGCGACCGGCTCCATAGAAACCCATCGGCTCAAGAAAATGATATTTATATGCTTTCTTGTACTTATCGTAAGCAACATAAGCACTCGGAACATTTCCGTAATTGCCTCTGTAAATCGGTTGTGAAAATGCAGTACTATTAAAAATCAGAATAATTGATACTGAAAGGGTTAGGATATTAACAAGGGGTTTCATATTTCTTCTTTTTACTTTTTCATTTTACATATTGCATAAACTTCAATTTCAATCAGAAGCGTTTCCCAGCATAACCTGGCCTGAATACCTGTACTTGCAGGCAGGGGATCAAGTCCGAGCCAGCGGAAAAATGTGGTGCGTATTTTGTTAAATTCAGCATAATCGCGTTCGATATCCCTTAAATAATTTGTTGTTCTTACAACGTCATGCCATGTCATTCCCTCTGCAGCCAGTAAGCTGGTAATATTTCTATAGGTTCGCCATGTTTGTGCCCTGAAATCTCCGATATGTTCTGCCTTTCCTTCTTCATTCACACTCGCAGTTCCTGAAATAAGTAAAATTTTGTAATCTCCAAGTTCAAATTTCAAGGCTCTTGAAAATGAAGAGGGTCGCTGATAACAATATGCTTCATTAATAACCTGCGGGGCATGCACAGCAAACTTTTCAATTGGTGGCCTTTCCTTGTGTATTTCCGGATATACATAATCATTAATACTATTATCAGGTGAAAGAATTCCCAGTTTAATCATCTCAATACGTTCACCTTCCGTTAATGTTTCAGGATCAATAAGTAACTTTGTCTGTTCTGTCATATTCTGTTTATGATTTATTTTTAATTTATCTTAAAACCTCTCCTCTGCTCAGACCTTTGGATGTTGCCACCCATAACACGTCTCCTTTAGCTTCGGCGTTTATTATGAAGCTGTGGGCTATAGACGGGGACTGTCTTATTTCCTTTCTTGTTGAACCTGAGGTTATGATAGCAACTCCATCTTCGCTGTCCTCGAATCTTTTATAAGTAACCCATGTTGTTCCGTCAGTTGTACTCAATCCCTTATCACTGCATGCATATGCTACTCTCCCATTTACTTTAACAAAATTCAAAAAATTGCTTGCGAGTCCGCTGTCGTGGTCAAAATAGCCTTTCCAGTATTTTCCGTCATACCTTGAGAGTCCGAAATATGTCGAAACCCATAGTATTCCGTTTGCATATGCTGTTGAGGTTGTAATATCATGTATCACTCCGTCGTCGGGTTCGAGGTCTATTTCCATGAATCCGTCAGGATCAACATAATCACGGAATGTCTTTGTTGCCTTGTTATATTCAATAACACCCCCGCCCCATGCTGCAATAAACACCTTACCATCGCCAACACATAATGCATAAGTCCATGGTTCATGCATGGGGGCATTTGCTTCAGTGAAAATCTCCCACTCTTTTGTAAAAGTATCATAGTGCCCTGCCCCTCCCGCAGTAGCCATCCAGACATCTCTCCCGTCACATACAACGTTATAAACGAGATTGTTGGGCATACCACTGTTAAACTGGTTGAATATTTCAAACTTGCCGACCGACCAGCGTGCCAATCCGCCAAGAGTTCCTATCCATACATCACCCGTAGCTTCACATACATCAACCGACACAATTCCATTATGAGGTAACCCATCTTCCGTTGTAAACGTCTTCCATTTTCCGTTTTCATACACAGCAAGTCCATGGTGAGTACCGGCATAAACCTTCTCCCCATCAATCTTCACACAATAAACCCTGTCTGCCGGCAATCCGTTTTTAGAGGTGAAATTTTTCCAGTTTCCGTAAACGGGCATTCCGTTGGCTTCTTTAATCGAAGTCGTTGCAGATGGTCCGTAAACATAATTATCTTTTACAAAACCGGCCAGAGTACCGACAACTTCCTCTGGTACATTTTTCCCCGGATCATTTCCGGGTGCAAAAAACACAAACGAGACTACTGCCAGAGCAAGGATGCCTGCGAACAATAGTACTTTAATTAAAATCTTTTTCATTGCTTCTCTATTTTTTATTAATTATCCCAAGCAAACCTTTTTTAATTACATTTTCTTTGCGTTTATCATACTCAGGGTCCCTTAATGATTTAAGATATTCAATCAGATCGTTCAGTTCCATCTTTGTCAGGTCATTCAGTTCACCGTGATTCTCATCCTGACCATAGATAGTCCATATTTCTTCAAGTGTTGCAGCCCTTCCGTCGTGCAGATAAGGAGCTGAAAGAAACAGGTTCATTAAATGAGGCGTATCGAACAGCACAGAGTCGTCAGAAGAAGCAAGTGTTGATACATCGAAAAATTTTTTAATGGTGTAATATGGCGCAGGATGACAGGTAACACATCTGTTGGTTACCGGTATCTCCTGACCCAGGTTATTGTGAGTACGCTCAAAAATTGCTTTACCCCTCAACTGGGCAGGTGTCAGCTTCCCGTCAGGATTGTACATAAGATTAGGCGGATTTTTTATCCCGGTCATTATATATGATACCAGGGCATCGAGGTCTTTAGGTGAGTAGGCTTCCGTTCTTGTAAGCACTGTTGAAAACCTCATCCCGTCCTGCTTGTAGATAGTCGGATTCAGACCTGTCCACTTGTACGGAGCAAGTTTCCCGATATTCCTGATCGACATGGTGTTTGTTACGTTTCGACCCATATCCCTTGCTCCCATATTATAAACAAGCCCGTCTTCATGATTATCTGGATGACATGTGTAACATGAATACTGGTTCTGAAAAGTTCCTCCCGCATTATTAAGTATCCTTCTTCCACGTCGGGCAACTGTTATTTTACGTGGACCTCCAAGATCTATCGAAGTAATCTTTTCAAGTGTTTCAGTGTCTATCACAGAAACTTTGTCGTCAAGTTGTTCCGCAACATATAGTTTCTTTCCGTCGGGTGATATCACAAGACCCTTCGGGTTGGCACCTACAGGGATCCTCTTCAGCACAAACCGGCTGCTTATTCCAAGATGATTAGAATAAAGCTTTAGTTCTTCATCTGTTGACTCACTTATAATTGTTCTGAGTGAATCTATACTGATAACAGTTATGCAATCGACTCCTGAAATGGATACAAATGCCTTTTTTCCGTCGGGTGTAATAACAATATCGAAAGGATCAGCATAATAAGCATTTGGCTCATCAAAGATAAGCTGGATAGTACGTCTTTTACCCTGCTGTTCCACAATCCCGATGCCATGAGTCATCATCCAGCCCCTTTCAACCTGGATAGAAGGGACATAGTTTTTAGGCCTTGTAAGTGCCACAATGGCAAGGTCACCTTCAGGGGTGAAATCAATGTTCTCTATTAAATATGCTGACTCCACATTGTTTCTTTCAATAACCCTGTTTTCCGCGGTGCTTATTTTTGTCAATTCGGTCTTTAAAGGGGTTCCGTAGGGAGCGATTAATACCCGCCGGCTCGTTACGTAAATTGTTTTTCCATCGGGTGAAATATTTATTCCGGTGGGATTATTTCCTGCCTGAAGCCTCTTTATTTCAGTCCTTTGTGTAAGGTCAATAACAGAAACGTCATTCGAGAATGAATTAACAACATACAGGAATTTTTCGTCAGGACTCAAAACAACACCAGCCGGTCCGTTACCTGTTTTCAACCTTTCTTTTTCAATAAGATCTTTCAGGTCAACAACCGATACATAATCTGACCATTGATTTGAAACATATACTGTCTGTCCATCAGAACTGAGGGTAATACTATGAGGCATTTCACCCACCTTAAGGGTACCTCTTTTTTTATTGTTCCTTAAATCGGTAATTATCAGTTCGCCCGATTCCTGCGCAATTGTAAAGAGTGTATTACCATCCTTTGAAACAGCAAGGTTGAAAGGAGACAGATATTCTCTATTGACAAGCCAGGCAATCGGGCCGCTTCTTATCATATAGATGTGGCATGAAAAACAGCCGAGAGGATGATCGTTGGACGCAGTCACATAGTTGACGTGTTTTCTGGCCCATTTATGAAAAGGGAACCATGCAATTATCCCTGCCGAAATAAGTGCCAGGAATACCAGCAATATTTTGCTTCTGGTTTTCATATTATTCATCTTCGATCAGTTTTTCCTTAATCTTTGTGATATGCGTAGGAATAATAACCGGGAATTTTTTTACTGCCATCGGTATCCTGTTTTCAGGTGCAAGTTCCGGGTCTTCATGACATCCTACACACCCGCGCCTTTCGTTCGGACGCAACCATATCCACCCTGAAGGACCATTCAGAACATTTCCTTTTTCATCAATTGTCCTGATTCTAAAAGGCATATTGGCAAGCGGCTTCAGATAAAATGAACCATCCTTTTCAACCTCCACCTCTCCGAGCGAAACACCTATACCAAGCAATTCTATACGCCATGCTTTCTTATTATTTCCTTTATGGGATTTTAAATCTGACCCCAGAACATTTATGTCCTGGCACATTATCTGTCCGGTTTTCACTTCAAAATCAACTTCGCTCGGAAGCTTTTTCTGCCTTGGGTGAACTTCCGCAACAATCACATCAGTAAGGTTAAAATTGTTTTCATCGTAAACCTCCTCGGGTGAATTCAAACCAGAAGGGTCGTATTTATATATACCGAATTTAGATGTACCGGGTTTACTCCATGCAATAAAAATTTCCCCTGCACGATTTATATATATAGACCGGAATTTTCCACCAAAGTCAGGCCATTCTTTTCTTGTGTGTAAAGGACGGTTTCTGTGAACCGACATAAGCATGCCTCCATTTTCTGCAGGATTTGATGCCTCAATAAAAAAGACATTCCCATCACTGCTTTCCCTTGCCCTGCACAGCAGAACATTATCTTTTTCGGGGCTGAAATACTTGAAGGCTTTTGTACCATTCGGCCTCATTACATAGCACAATTGTCTGGATTTTGAAGGATATATTCTGCTTGTAATATACATTACACGGCCGTCAGCAAGCAGTGAAGGAGCGAAATCGGCATGAGGATGAAAGGTTTCCTGTTTCAGATCCGAACCATCGGGCAAACAGGTGAATAGGTTATGAGTTAATCCTGTTGTGTCATTAAATGTTGACTTAACAAATAATATCCTTCCACCTGGCAGCCATAGAGGGTCGGTACAATTGTCTTCGAGCCCGATAACTTTTCTGAACTTTCCTGATGACAGTTTCATTTCATATATCTGCCAGTGAGAATCCTTGCTTTCTTTCCCTGCAAAAAGAATCTTTTTACCGTCGTAGGAGGCATCAGGGGAACAGGCTGAATAAAATTCACGTGTCAGATTACGGGGGATTTTCTTCTTTGCTGAAAGATCTATTTCAATCAATGATGCTTTTTCCGGGTATCTCCACGATTCACCTGAATAATAATTATATCTGGCGGCATTTAAATCTTCAATTGTAATAATCAGCTTCCCTATCTTGTTTTTGCCCGTACATGAAACAACCAGAGGAAGTATTATTAATAATAGGTATACATACTCAATCTGTTTCCTGATATTTAAAGCTTTTGGTATCATTAAACAAAATATTTTGTATCAAGGTTCTACAATATTTACAATCTGATTTGCCTTAACATTTTCAAGAATCTGAAAAGTGCCTGAAGGCCATCGGATCTCAATTTTATCTATCATTTCCGCATTTCCCAGACCAAAATGGAGTCTTGGATCATTTTGAGAAAGATACCCTGCCGTGCTTCTTTTCTGAGCAATCTGAGTTTTACCTCCGTATTCAATTTTCACCTTAACACCAACTGCATCGCGGTTGCTTTTTGTTCCTGTAAAGCTGAAAATTATCCAGTTGCCTGTGTTACCCTTATTATTTCTGAGAAAGATGCATCTGTCGTTCAGATTTACTATGAAAATATCAATATCGCCGTCATTATCATAATCTCCAAGACATGCACCCCTGCCTACATGTTCTTCAAAAAAATAACTTCCCAGTTTTCCTGATATGTCCTTAAAATTACCCGAACCGTCATTTTCAAATAGTTGATCTTCCTGGCCGTAGAGGTGTTTTAAAGCACCATTGGTCATAAAAATGTCCTGATCACCGTCGTTGTCGTAGTCAAAAAAGCATGATGACCAACCCACAAACTGGGCAGTTTGCATTGCAATGCCTGATACATTTGCCTGATCTGTAAAGACTCCACCTCCTATATTTTTATACAGAGAGCAATAAGTATCGTCTGAAAGAAACATGTCGATCAGTCCGTCATTATTAAAGTCAGCAAAATCTACCGACATACTTACCGTAGCTTCACCTGCCTGGCTGAAGGCGGTACCGGAATATATGCCTTTATCAGTAAAAGTCTTACCCCCTTCATTATGCCACAAATAGTTCATTGTATGGTCATTTGCGACGAAAATGTCCATAAAACCGTCATCGTCGTAATCAAAAGCTCCCACTCCCATCGCCCTGCCATCAGCATCAATTATTCCGGTTTCCTCGGTCACATCGGTAAATGTTCCGTCACCATTGTTGCGGTACAGATAGTCCTTCTCAGCTTCATATGCCATGGGTCCCGGGAAACCGTCGGGTGCATAATAATATTTATACTCAGGATCAAATGTCAGGTAGTTTCCGACGTAGAGATCAAGTAATCCGTCATTGTTGAAGTCAATCCACACAGAACCCACACTGCATTCATGTTTTCCTGCAACGCCGGCTTTTTTTGTTACATCTTTGAAAGTTCCGTTACCTTCGTTATGAAGTAAAACATTCGGACCATAACAGCTCAGAAACAAATCGGGATAACCGTCATTATCATAATCTCCCACACTTACTCCCATTGTATACCACCCACCGGCAGCATCCGATTTTTTTGTAACATCTTCAAATGTTCCATCACCTCTGTTTCTGAAAAGCCTGTTTCCGGGCATCTCAGCAGGCTTTTCTCCGTGACTCAGTTTCTCCACCCAGGTTCCGCTCGTAACATATATATCAATAAACCCATCCCTGTCATAATCTAAAAAAGCTGCACCTCCACAGCTCGATTCAATGATATTTGAAAGCTCATCATCTCCGATCGAATGTCGGAACCTGAGTCCGATACTCTCCGAAATATCCTGGAAATATTCATCATTCGGAGGCGGAACGGATGGTTCCGCACTTCCTGATTTTTGATTACCGGATTTACAACCTGAAAGAATAACAATGAAAAAAGCTATCAAAATCTTGAATAATAATTTCATGTACTATTAATTTTTATATTGAATTCCATTTTTCCGATTCTCTATCTGATACCCCATTTTCTCCTGATTGTTCCCGGCAGTTCTCCTTATCTCCGTTATTCTGAGGGGTAAATGTTTAGAAAAATTATCATCCATTTGCTACTGTTTCCATAAGGTTCCTTATTTATCGTATATTCTGCAGCCTGTACCTAACTGATTCTAAAATAAAATGAGATTAATTTGCCAGCCCTGAACCATTCTGGCAAACTAACCTCATAAATGACTATGCAAATCTAACCTGTGCAATAATAACACATGGTTATTAAGGACAAATTAAAAACTCATTAAAATGTGATTAAAATTTCAAAATCTTAATCTGATAGTGGCAGAGAGATAACAACTTTTGTTCCTTTTGAGGCAGCCGATTCAATTTTTACGCTTCCGTTATGATTTCTGATTATCTGACTTACCAGCGACAGTCCTATACCTGAGCCGGGTATTGATTGTACGTTTGAACCACGGTAAAAAGGTTCAAATATTTTCGGCAGATCTTCTTCGGGAATTCCTATTCCTTTGTCTTCAAATACAAGCTCTATTGAATCATCAAGGCGATTAATTGTAATATTAACTGAATGGTCGGGAGAATATTTACAGGCATTATCAATAATATTTGACAGGGCTATTTTCAAAAGGTTTTCGTCACCTGTAACTGTAAGATGATTAAAGTCAGTCAGGGATTCACCGATAAAAATTCCGACACGGTAATTACTTTTAGTTTTAAGAATTTCATCTCTGGTCTGGAATAGAATCTCGTCAATTCTCAGTTTTTTATTAAATCCGGATGTATCTTCTGCGCTTGTTCTTGCAATAAGCAGAAGCCTGTTGGAAAGGTTAATCAGCGCCCGGAGGTCATCATGGATTGACTCAAGAGCTTTCCTGAATTCGGGGGCTGATCTTTCTTTCATCAGCAGTACTTCAATCTGTCCATTTATTTTTGTAAGGGGTGTGCTCAGTTCATGGGAAGCATTTGCCAGAAAATCCTTTTGCATTGAAAAGGCTTTTTCGAGTCTTTCGAGCATCCGGTTAAAGGTAATGGCAAGCTGGCCTATTTCATCCTTGCCGTTTCCTTCTGGTACTCTCAGGTTAAGACTTGTCACAGTAATTTTATCCACCCTTTTTATAACATCCGATATCGGCTTGAGCGCCTTCCCGGAATATACCCATCCGGCAGCAAAGATTACAAGCAAGGTAATCAAACAGACTATCAGCAGTATTATCCTCAGCTTTTCAAGGTGTAACATGCCTTCATCGTCTGTTGCGGCCGCAAAAACTACAAAACGGTCAAGTTTTGCGAGATAAAGCATACCCACAACATCATAACGCCCCTGGCGGAAATATATATTATCCCCTCCTCTAATTTTTTCTATCTGGTCATATCTGACTTTGATTTCAGAGTTCTCATCCGTAGAATATACAATCTGATCAAGAAAGTTATAGATGATTATTTTTTCGTTATTCAGTTTCAGGGGATTGTCTTTTTCAATACTTTTTACTCTTTCAGGTTCAATTTCCTTTGCATCAAAAAGCAGTTTTGCAGTGCTTCTGGCCTTGTTTATCAGCCGTGTCTGGAAATCCACTTTTCGGAATCTTTCAGAAGAAATGTAAATAGCCGCCGAAGCAGCTATCATGATTAACCCTGCTATGAGGAGAAACTGTAAAGTAAGGCGTGTTCTTATCTGCATATTATCTGTCGTCTAAAAAGTATCCAAAACCCATTTTGGTGTGTATCAGCTTTTTATCAAATCCCTTGTCAATTTTCTTTCTGAGAAAATTTACGTATACATCAACTACATTTGTGCCGAAATCGAAAGAAGCATCCCACACATGTTCTGCTATATCATTTCTTGAGAGAACTCTTCCCTTGTTTCTCATAAAGTATTCGAGCAGGCTGAATTCCCTTGCCGTAAGTTCAATTTCCACATTTCCTCTTCTGGCTATTTTTCTGTCAAGGTCAAGTTCGAGGTCTGCAACCGAAAGTATCTGAGGAGCTATCTGAATTTTCCCGCTTTTACGTAAAAGAACCTTAATTCTTGCCAGAAGTTCAGCAAATTCAAAAGGTTTCACAAGATAGTCGTCGGCTCCGGCATCGAAACCTGTTATCTTATCGTTTGTTGTTCCCCTTGCGGTCAGTATCAGCACAGGAGTATCAGGACAGGCCTTCTTGAGTCTCCTGCAGAGTTCAAACCCGCTGATGTCCGGAAGAATTATATCAAGGATAAAAAGGTCGAAATTACCGGCACCTGCCAGTTTCTCAGCTGAAATTCCGTCGTATGCCGTTTTTACCTCGAAATTATTTTCCTCAAGTCCCTCTTTCAGGAATGAAGCAACTTTGTACTCATCCTCTATAACAAGTATTTTCATATATCAAGTTTCCTCCACCCTCATATCAGTTCAAAAGTAATAAATATTAAGAATTCATTTACTAATCAGATATGTTGTTTCTAATGACAAAAAAAACTCGTGTTTGTAGTCTATTAAAAGTCTGCAAACAAAATTTTAACATTTTTTTTGTTAATTTTTTTTAAATTTTTTATGCAATTGTTTAAAAAAAATATATTAAATTTAGGGTTGAAATTTTGAAAAGTCAAACTAACCTAACTAAATGACTATGCAAATCAAACTGTTAGTAAAGCGCATAGCGCTGTTTATGTCCTGTTATTTTCTTTTAACAGGGCTTCTTCTCGCCCAGGAAAGAACAATCACAGGTAAAGTTACCTCCGAAGAAGGACCTCTTGCAGGTGTAGCCGTTATGGTACAGGGTACAACCATAGGAACCTTTACCGATGCAAACGGGAATTATTCCATCAGGGTTCCGGGGCCTTCATCTGTACTGGCATTTTCAATAATAGGATTTGTTCCCCAGTATATTACGGTGGGAGACAGGTCTGTTATTGATGTCGAAATGGTTGCTGAAGTCAAAGCACTTCAGGAAATCGTTGTAACCGGTTATACATCGCAGCGTAAGCGTGATATAACAGGTGCTGTAGGAGTTGTTGAGACTTCAAAGCTTACTGCTATACCTGTTGGCAACGTAGCAAACCAGTTACAGGGCCAAACTTCCGGTGTAACGGTTGTCGGAAATGGTCAGCCGGGTTCAACCGCCAAGGTAAGAATAAGGGGATTCAGTTCATTTGAGAACAATGCACCGCTTTATATTATTGACGGTGTTCCAACTCAGGACATTTCCTCAATTAACCCCAACGACATTGAGTCAATGGTTGTTCTGAAAGACGCCGGTGCAGCATCAATCTACGGGTCAAGAGCTTCAAACGGCGTTATTGTTGTAACAACCAAAAAAGGCGCAAGCGGGGTTAAAATCACATATAACATGTTTACCGGTATACAGTTGCCCGGCGGTGGACCTACAAAAGACCTCTGCACGGCACAGGAGTATGCCGACCTCCAGTGGCTCGTTTATAAAAACGACGGAACTGTTGAGACGCACCCAATTTACGGGCCATCAACCAATCCAAAACCAACCCTGCCTGCCTGGGCAGGTAATACTGACTGGTATGCAGAATTAACCCGTAATGCCCCCCTCACAAATCATGATGTTACATTTTCCGGAGGAAATGAATATGCAAATTTCTTTGCCGCTTTCGGTGCTTTCCTCCAGGATGGTATAGTTATTTATAACTATTCAAATAAATACACAGCCCGTTTCAATTCAGAATTTACCTTTCTTAACAAAAGAGTCAAGGTTGGCGAGCATCTTACAGCAGCATACCGCAGAAGCAATGGAGTAGCAAACCTCGAGGAAGGCAGCCCATTCCAGATGGGGCCTTACAGAACTCAGCCTATCATACCGGTAAAAGTAACAACTACAGTGGTAGGACTCTCACATACATTTGTTCCCGGTGAATGGGGTGGTACGGGACTTGCTCCCCGCCTCGGAAACAGCTCTAACGTTATAGCCAACCTCACAAGGAGCAAAGACAACCTGTACTATAACATCAGGGCAGTAGGAGATGCCTATATTGACATAATGCTTCTGAAAGGACTTAACTTCAAGTCAACACTTGGAGGAACATGGTATAACGATTACGGTGTTTATTACTCCTTTGCCACCTATGAAAACTCCGAAAACGTAGGAACAGCCTCTCTTAATGAGAACTCCAACTACAACATGGACTGGGTCTGGACAAATTCACTTACTTTTAACCAGACTTTCGGACAGCATAAGATAAATGGTATTGCAGGTTATGAGGCAGTCAAGTATGGAGTAGGCCGCGGAATATCAGCTTCAAGAGCAGGATATTTTTCAGATGATGTTGACTTCCGCACATTAACCAATGGTGCTACTATCACCGGTGCTGATTCATATATAATAACACCCACTACCCTTGTGTCAATGTTCCTTAAGGCCGATTACAGCCTGATGGATAAATATCTTATAAGTGCAACAATCCGCCGTGATGGTTCATCACGATTCGGACCCGACACAAGATTCGGTATCTTCCCATCTTTCTCAGGTGCATGGCGCATAAGCCAGGAATCATTCCTACAGGGGGTTAGCTGGATATCAGACCTTAAAATCAGAGGCTCTTACGGAACAATGGGTAATCAGCTTGCAGTATCGCCGCAGAACCAGTTCTACCTCTACGGCGGTGATGTAAGTTCATCATTCTACGATATAAACGGTACAGGAAACTCATCCATGCAGGGATTCCGTCCTACACGTATCGGTAACCCTGACGCAAAATGGGAAACAAATATTTCAACCAATATCGGATTTGAAGGTTCCTTCTTCAAAGATAAATTAGTGGTTGTCTTTGACTGGTACACTAAGAAGACCAAAGACCTTCTGTTCGCACCCGAACTCCCAGGAACCTCAGGGGCCGCCGATGCACCTTACATCAATATAGCCTCCATGATGAACAAGGGTATTGACATGGAAGTTACTTTCAAAAACAGCTGGGGTGATTTCGGAATTAATGCAACCGGAACATTTACCAGTTATAATAATGAAATCACAAAGATTACTGAAACAGTAGAATTCTTTGATTCCTACGGTGCAACAACCAGAATTGGATCCGGTAACAGAAATATGGTCGGGCATCCAATATCATCATTCTATGGTTATAAAGTAATAGGTCTTTTCCAGGATGATACGGATGTTGCCAACTCACCATATCAGGATGGTGCAGAACCAGGCTTCTTTAAGTACGCAAATCTCGATACCGCTACAATGGTTGTAGATGGTAAAAGAAGACAATTTATCGGACCTGACGACAGAACATTCATTGGCAATCCCAACCCTGACTTCACATACGGCCTGAATCTTACTTTAACCTATAAGAACTGGGATTTATCCACTTTCTTATACGGATCACAGGGTAATGATATTTTCAACTGGAACAGATGGTGGATAGATTTCTGGCCGTCATTCCAGGGTCAGAAGAGTAAAGCACTTCTGTACGACAGCTGGACACCGGAAAGAAAAAATGCAAAAGTGCCTAAAGCTTCCAATAAATCTAACTTCTCAAATAATACTGTGGTCAACAGCTATTATATCGAAGATGGCTCATTCCTGAGAATGAAAACCCTGCAGCTTGGATATACCTTCCCCAAAAACCTCCTCAATAAGATACATGTAAATTCATTGAGGGTTTATGTGCAGGGAGTTAACTTATTTACAATTACGAAATACTCAGGAATGGATCCAGAACTTGGAGGAAGCGACACGGCTTTCGGTGCTGATACTGGTAACTACCCGAATGTGAAACAGATACTTTTCGGTTTAAATTTGGTTCTGTAACCCTAAAATAAATCATGATATGAAAAGAAATAATTATACAATAATAATTGTTCTGGCAGCACTTGCAGTTATTTCTGCCTGCAAGGAAAGCTTCCTGGAAGTGAAGCCTAAAGGTGCTCTCGACCAGAAAGTGCTTGCAAATGAAAAAGGCATTGATATGCTTCTTATCGGAGCCTATTCAATGCTCGACGGTGTCTCCTCACAGTTTGGATGGGAAGCTGCCTCCTCAAATTGGGTCTATGGAGATATTAGAGGGCTCATCGCAAATAAAGGTACGGACGCAGGCGACCAACCCGATATAAACCCGATTCAGACTTTCTCCGAAACTGCTACAAATCCATATCTTAACACGAAATGGAGATCAGTATATGAAGCTGTTTCAAGATGTAACAGTGTACTGAAAACCATAGAGGAAGCACTGAAACTGGGTACTATCACCGAAGCACAGGCAGAATTATTCAGGAAACAGGCAAGGACACTTCGCGGATGGTATCATTTTGAAGCCTGGAGAATGTGGGAAAAGGTACCATACGTGGATGAAAATGCCGACCTTCTGAATGTTACAAATACTGAAGATCCGCGCGATAAGATCCTGGCAGATCTTCAGGAAGGTACCTCGCTTCCTGATAATATGGGACAGGTAGGAAGATTCAATGGCACTGTTGCAAAAGTACTTCTTGCAAAAGCACTAATGCAGATGAAACATGATTATGCCACAGCTCTTACACTTCTCGCTTCAGCCAAAAACGGGAAAAAACCAAACGGTGAGGCAATTGGTCTTGCACCGACTTACGGCGAAGTATTTGACATTGCTAACAGAAACGGTATTGAAGCAGTTTATACAGTTCAATACTCCGTTAATGACGGTTCAGGCGGATGGAACGGTGGCTGGGGTGAGGTCCTTAACTTCCCCTATAAGAGCGGTGGTTCACCGGGTGGCTGCTGCGGTTTCTTCCAGCCTACTCAGGAATTTGTTAATTCATTCAGAACAAAAGACGGATTACCATTGCTTGATAATACTTACAACAACTTTCCGGTTGTCAACGACTGGGGTCTGAGACCTTCTGACCCATTTACCGAAGATGCCGGCCCACTTGATCCAAGACTCGACTGGACCGTCGGACGCAGAGGTATTCCATACTGGGACTGGGGTGAACATACAGGTTCTGACTGGATCCGCGATCCGAGTTATGCAGGTCCTTACAGCCCCAAAAAGCAGGTTTACAAGAAATCACAGGAAGGTCAGTATACCGAAGTCGGTAACTGGACATCCGGATGGACTGCAAACGGCTATAGAATGATCCGCTACGCCGATATACTGCTGCTCCTGGCTGAATGCGAAATTGAAGCCGGATCCCTCGCAAATGCACGTGACCTGATTAATCAGGTCAGAAGAAGAGCTGCGAACCCGGCTGGCTTCGTTAAAGAAGCCGATGGTGTTACCCCTGCAGCCAACTATCAGATCAGCGAATACCCGGCTACCGGATATCCATTCGATACAAAGGAAAATGCACGTTTAGCACTCAGAATGGAAAGAAAACTTGAACTTGGCATGGAAGGGCACAGATTCTTCGACCTTAACCGGTGGGGTATAACAGTACAGGAACTGAACAGAGCACTTGCATACGAAAAAACAATGCCATGGGGTAGCTCGTTGTACGGCAATGCTACAGTGGGTCCTGAGGACGTAACATACCCGATACCACAGAGACAGATTGACCTCAGCAACGGTAAGCTTGTCCAGAACAGATAGTAACTTCTTTACTATAAATGCCTGAAAAGTGGACTGTTTTAAATAGTCCACTTTTTTTTAACTTTACCTGAAACATTAGTATATAATTTAATGATGAATAAAGCTATTTTTCTTATTCTGTTTCTAATTGCTGCTTCTTGCACCAAACCCACTATGTTTAAACTGCTTGATCCTGAAAAGACCGGTGTCCATTTCATTAACAGAGTCACTGAAACTGACTCCCTGAATATTATGAGCTACGAATATATCTATAACGGTGCAGGTGTTGGAACAGGTGACCTGAATAATGACGGACTGATGGATCTCGTCTTTGCTGGCAACCAGGTCCCTCCTGCCGTATACATTAACCTGGGTAATTTCAAATTCAAAGACATTTCTGCCAATCTTTCTGCCCTGCCTTACAAACAATGGCTCAGCGGAGTAGCCGTTGTCGACATAAATAGCGACGGCTGGCCAGATATATACATGACATCTACCGCAAACAATAACCCGGAAAAATGCAAAAACAGACTCTGGATTAACCAGGGAATGACAGATGAAAACGGACCATATTTTATTGAAATGGCAGAACAATATGGTGTTGCAGACACAAGTCAGTCGGTTAGCGCAGCATTTTTCGACTATGATTGTGACGGAGACCTCGACCTGTATATCCTGAACAATACCCTCACTAGCCGAATGAATACATCGTACAGAGCCAAAATAAACGATGGTACAGCCGGCAACAACGACCAGCTCTACAGAAACAACGGCAACGGGACTTTTACAAATGTTACACACCAGGCCGGTATTTTATATGAAGGCTTTGGACTGGGAGTCGCAATAGGCGATGTAAACAAAGATGGATACCCGGACCTGTACATTAACAATGATTACATATCAAACGACCTTTTTTACATAAACCAGAAAGACGGAACCTTCAGAAATGAAATAAGAAAATATATATCATACCAGACCAAATCATCAATGGGTAACGATATGGCCGACGTCAACAACGACGGATTTCCGGACATATTCACACTTGATATGATGCCTGAAAAATATGACAAAATCAAGCAAACCATTAACGGATTCAGTTATATTTTCTATGTAAATGATGAAAAATACGGCTACGAACACCAGTTCCTCAGAAATATGCTTCACCTGCACAACGGTTTAGTTAATGGCGAACTGATTCCCTTCAGTGAGGCGGGGCAAATGGCAGGTGTCTATAAATCGGAATGGAGCTGGTCACCACTGTTCGCCGATTATGATAACGACGGAGATCAGGATCTGTTAATTGCCAATGGTTATCCAAGAGACCTTACTGACAAGGACTGGACCTTTTACAAGGTTAAAGTATATGGTTTTGTTGCCGACGAAAGACATGTAATTGAAATGGCACCTGTTGTTAAAGTTCAAAACTTTGCTTTTGAGAATCTGGATAAAATACACTTCAGAAAAAGGTCAAAAGAATGGCTGCCGGATATACATTCCTTCTCGTATGGTGCTGTTTTTGTAGACCTTGATAACGACGGAGACCTTGATTATGTAACTAATAATATAAATGACCCTGCATTTATCATGAAAAATACCGTCAGGGAAAAATCAAAGAGTAAAACCGGATATCTACGTTTAAAATTGAGGGGGGCTGGTAAAAATACCCAGGCAATCGGTGCCAAAGTGGAATTATGGTGTAATGGAAATTACCAGTTCCGTGAGCTGTTTCTTACAAGAGGCTATGCCTCATCTGTCGAACCTGTTATCCATTTCGGAACAGGAAATGCTCAGATAATCGATTCAATAAAAATATACTGGCCGGCAACAGGAAATATTACTGTTCTGAAAAATATTCAGACAAACCAGCTGCTGGAAATTAAAGAATCCGATTCATCATATCCCTGGAAAAGCAATATGTCAACAGATCCTCATCAATACATGTTTAAAAAAGATGATAGCATTATTCAATATGTCCATCTGCAAAAAGATTTCATAGACTTCTTCTACAGCCAGCCTGTACTTCCTCATAAATTCTCACAAATAGGCCCCATTATGGCAAAAGGAGATATTAATGGTGATAAAATTGAAGATATAATTATTGGTTGCACAAACATGCTTCCTACAACAATTTACCTCAGAAAAGGAAATGTTTTTGAAAAAGATTCAATCCCTGAGTTATCCACAAGAAAACCATTTTCAGAATCCGCAATAGCAATTATTGACATAGATAATGATGGTGATAACGACATCATTTCCCTGGCAGGAGGTTATGAAAACCCTAAAGACGAAGATTACAGGCATTACCTTTACAGAAACAATAATGGTATTTACGTAAAAGAGGATCTTCCACTGCCCGGTTTTCCGGCTGTAACTCTCCGGCCTTTTGATTTTAACCACGACGGGTTTATTGATATTTTCATCGGTTCAAGAATCAAAAAGGGAAGATATCCATACGCCAACAAATCATGGTTGGTATTAAATGAGAGAGGAATACTTAAAACCGGGGATAAATTCAGCTACGACCTCGGAATGGTAACAGATGCCATATGGAGTGACATTGATAATGATGGGTGGGAAGACCTTGTGATAACAAGAGAATGGAATTCTGTGGCAATCCTGAAAAACAAAGATGGGAAATCTCTTGAAATTACAAACGTGCCGGATCTGACTGATTTAAAAGGCATATGGTTTTCGATATCTGCCGGAGATTTTGATCTTGACGGAGATAACGATTACATAATCGGAAATTTTGGTGAAAACAACCGTTTTACAATCAGTAAGAAGTATCCGATGAAACTCTATGCTATCGATCTCGACATGGATGGTAACCTTGATCCAATAACTACCGGCTACTGGGAAAACCAGAAAGGTAAAATGACCGAGTATCCGGTAAATTATTTCGACGAGCTACGAGGGCAATCAGTATATTTCAGCAAATTGTTTGAGAACTATGCGGAATTCAGCTATGCCGATATTCACCGTATTATTCCCCCTTCCCTTATGGAGAAAGTTGAACTGCAACTCAGCATAAATACCCTTTCGAGCTATTTACTTTGGAATGATAACGGAAAATTCACATGGGAAAAACTGCCTTTTCAGGTTCAGATGTCACCTGTGAAAAAGATGATTGTAAGAGATCTTAACAGTGACGGTTATCCTGATATTATTGTCACGGGAAATGATCATACCTATGACATTGCAACAGGCTACCTCGATGCAAACAAAGGATTGATTTTAATTAATAACGGAAACCGGACATTTAAAGTAATGCCTCCTTCAGAGAGTGGACTTGTGTTAAACGGAATGGTGGAATCGCTCCTGTGGTTTGAAGAAAACGAGCCAATCCTGATTGCAGGTATAAACAGAGTGGGTACAGTCTCATACAGATTTAAAGAAATAAAAAACAGGGAAAATCAATAAATTATTTTATTTATTCATTTTCAGCTTTCACCAGATCCCCATTAATAAACCTGAAGTTCTGAATTTCCTGGCACGATTCACAATTAAAAAGCGGCGAACTGCGTGGATGAGTAGGAACCTTTGCCGTAATGATACCGTTATTAATATTTAGTATCTTCATGTCAGATTCAACAGACCTTAACAAGGTTAGCTTGCCTTCGATGGAAAGAAGAATCAAATGCTCTGCACCGGTAACATAATCACCCTTCGCATGAAGAATTGTCACAATGGCATCTTCAGTTTTGTCATCGTCAATAAACCCGGTTTTAATCGAATATTTTTCAATAATAAATCCCCGCTCCCCGTCAGATAGTATTACGTTGCCGGAAGGAGTAACTTTTCTCTGATAAGACTTAAGATGCCCTGCAGCGTAATTTTCAGCTATAATGGCTGCATCTTCAATAATGTTCCCTTCTGCCTTGCTATCACGTTTTGTATTATGAAGACATCCGACTGGCAAGATAAGCAGCATTACCCGGAAATACTTTAGGGCACCTGCAAAACAGCTGGCGATTTTATTATTTTTTTCCGTTAACCTCATGTATCTCTGCCTGAGAAATGCAAATTTATCACTTGTTTTAAACATAAAAAACAATTATAAATTTATCGGGATTCAGGAGAACTTTTAGAAGCCTACCTGTTTTACTCCTTATAGGTTCTTCTGTAATATCTTTCATTATAATACCGGCTAATTCCAGGTTTGCATTATTATCGGGAAGAAGTTTTAACAGCCTGAAGGAAGGGGCCTGACACTGCCTGAACAGAGGTTACTGTTTAATATTTGCCTCAAACCATGACAACGGAATTTTAGCAAGATAAACAGATGTTTTCCCTTCATGTGATGAATAATAGGAAACCCATAATTCATTACCTTCAATCAGCAGACCCGGGTAGCTGTTGTCGCCGCCTGAAGGAAGTTCTAAAATGTGTTTTATTTCCTCTCCTTCTTTCCAGAGATATATTGATGTTCTGGGTTGATTCCGGACATTATATGAACGAGTTCCGATTATGTACCAGCCGTCGGTAAAACGAATTATATCAGGACCTCCGAGTCTGACGCCCAGGTCTTTCCATGTCCACGCAGTATAGGGATAACTGCTTCGGGCAATCTTACCGGAATAATTACCGTCGTCTATCCTTAAAACAATTATCATGTCATCATTATCTGCAAAAACCACTGTGGCTTCTGATGGAAGACCCTCAACAGGCAAAGGTTTAATTAGTTTATAATCAAGTCCGTCAGATGTTTTTAGTAAAAAGAGTTCACTTCGTGTTTTATCCTTTTTACGGTACATAACACCGTAACCGGTTCCTTTATGCCATGTAACCCGCCACAGCCAGTCGTAATCCGATTTAATTTCAGGGTCAATATTTACAGGCACCGGATTTGAAAAATATTTTTCCTTACTGTTGTAAAATGAAACATGAGTACACCTGCCGATAAGCTCGCCGGTGGAGTTATTATAATTCGAACCACCCATAAGAACCATCAGTCTGCCGGTCGCATCTACCGACAATTTCGGATCTCTTAAATCATAATCAGATTTTTCCAGCATGGCGACCGATTCCCATTTTTCACCGTCTCCCGAAACAAGGATCCTGATTTTTCCGTCTGTTCCATCAGGATACGGCACATGACCACTACCTTCACGAAAGACACAATAATATTTGCCCTGATATTTTATCAAATCTGTAAAAGCATTGTGTTTTGCATTATCCCATATTTTGAACACACGGAATACCTCATTCTTATTCTGAAACGATACACCGGTAAGGGCATAAATCAACGACAGAAACAATACAAAAGAGGGCATTTGAATATTTTTTCAAAAATAATACTATTAAAATTTTATAAAGCCATGAAGGGGGCATCAAGAAAAAATTCTTAATTATTTTCAAATAAATTAATTAATTTTATTATATTTATTAAGAAAATTTAAATTATCAATCAAATACTATTACAATGAACGACTTTATTTGTCCGTATTGTAAATGCCACATAAGAGTAGGTGACCATATTATCTTTAAAGTTAGAAACCGTAAAAAGCAGTCTGCAATTCTTCTCTTACATCCTCAAATAGGCAACTACTCAAGCGTAAAACATCCGTCGTTTGAATATTCCACAGGTGAGAAGCTTGATTTTTTCTGCCCTGTATGCTCAAAGTCGTTGAAATCAGACATTCATGAAAATCTTGCCAGGCTGATTATGATTGACGAAAATGGTAAGAAATTTGATGTTTATTTTTCACAGGTTGCCGGTGAGCACAGTACCTATAAAACCGATGGCAAATCGGTTGAAGCTGCCGGAGAAGATGCCGGAAAATACACATATTTTAAAATGGAAGACAAATTTAAAAAGTTCTTAAAGCTGTGAGTCAGGTATTCAGGTTCACTGATTCTGCTGAATTTTTTCTTCATCTGTATTTTCTGCCTCTGATATTTCCCCGGTATCACGCAAAGAATCAATTTCAGAATTATCTTCATAGTCTTTCAGAATTTGACCTGGTGTTTGGGGTTCAACAGTAAAATCCCCGGAGATTGTCTGTGTTTCTCCTGTAAACGGTTTGTAAGAAATATTTCCGATTGCAAGAACAGTAATGGTCATCAGGATTACCAGAGTAACAACTTCCTCATTCACGAAAGGAACAATTGAAGATTCCGGGATGCTCATAAAAAGGAGTATGGTAATTAACCCTCGCGGTGCAAAAAATAACAAAGGCATGCTCGGAATTCTTATAACTTTTTCAAGGAATATCCATCTCAATAAAAATATAAAAGAAGTTAAGGCTAATCCGGTAATAATGTTACCTATATTGAGCAGCCCGTCAATTCTAACATAAAATCCAAATACGATAAAGAAAAAAGATCTGACAAGGAACGTAAGTTCTCCGACAATTTTTTTAAAGGAGGCAAGGTCACTTCTGAATTTTTCAAAATCAACATAATTTGAAAGTGGTGAATTTTCAACAAATCTGTTATTTGCCATTACCAATCCGAAAATAAGAATAAACAGAAGTGCAGGCAGATGCAAAAGCTTTGCCAGAGCATACATACACACTACTGCCGTAAGAATTATAATATAATTTACGTGGTATTTTGATTTATACAAAAGATAGGCCAGGGCAACTGTAACAGCAAGTGCAATAATAAAAATCAGAACTCCGCCTAATACAAAACTCTTAAAAAATCCCTTAATGACTGAACCCTGATTTAACAGAATAAAATCAAAAGTCAGAATGCCGATAATATCGGAGATTGAGCTTTCATAAACAACGAACTCCCTTTTATCAGCGGGCAGATTCAATGCAGCCGATATTGCAACTGCACTGCTGATTACTCCAAATGGTAAAGAATTAAGCAGGGAATCACGTATATTTATATTCATGAACTTAATCATAATAAACGACATACCGGCCACAAAAAAAACAAACAGTGACACTGCCGAAACGACAGACTTCAGAATTAATTTTGCTTTCTTCTTTTCAAGCTTCAGGTCAAGACTGGCTTCAAGTACGATAAGTATAAGTCCTATGGTTCCTAATACCGGCAGAAACGGTTTCAGATTGGGAATTTTCAGGCCTGTTGTACCGGTAATAAACTGCAACAAAATTCCCAGTACGATAAGTAATATAATACCCGGAATTCTGGTATACTTACTCGTTAAATCAAAAATATATGCAAGGAATATGATTAGGCAAAGGACAAGTATGATATAGTTTGTCATTTACTGAATTATTCTGGTTAATACAATTACACTTACGGTCTTGAATTAAAGTCGCTAATCCCGGGCAAATATATTGAATTTGGAATGTATTTACTTTATTTTCCTGGTGATTCAGATTGTTACGACCATTTTTTATAAAGCTAAAAAGGCTTAATAATTTAATCGTTTAATTCGCTCCTGTTCTGTAAGTATATCGCCTGTTTCACTATCTATAGCATAACAGGCTCCGTTAATGATATGGGTTGTAATATTTCCGCATAAAAACGGATTCCCTTTAAAATGAGGAGTGTCTAATAGTCCTGTTTTAATAGCTTCATATATATTATCAGGGTCACTCCATGGATCTTCACATTTCCCGTTGCCTCTCCTGCGGAGTTCTTCAAGCAATATTTTTGCTTCATCTTTAAGTATATTTTTCCTGGTTGTAACAGTCTTGTTTTCAGTCATATCGGGCAATCCGTGTAAAACATTTCGCAGGACACCGTGTGCGATGTTGCAGCTTTCTATCAGTTCATCGGCAAGGATGGCATGATCGCCCTCGCTGTACCCAACCACATGAAGGATATGAGGTCTGAGAGCAAGGCTTATTACTGCCGAGGCAGCGAGTTGTCCCTTGGCTATTGATGGAACCGGTGAAAGATGCGCAAGTCCGGCCCTTACCTGCCTGAAAACAGTAAAAGAATCATCGCATAGTTCTTCAATAAGTTCGTTCTTTGCAAGCATTTTTGCTATATCCATTTCCGCAGATGTTCCTGCCGGAGTGTTGAACATATATTGTGAAACATAGTATCTTACTCCGGCCTTTTTTGCGTTATAAGCAGCCAGAAAGGCCATAGCAACTGCAAGTGTGTCGTGAGCATCACGCAGGCTCCACTGGTGCGATTCGTTAACTTCTACAGGAATTCCTCTCTGAGCATACCATCGCATAACCTCCTGATTTTCTCTTATTGCTTCAGCGACAGGACGCTTTGAGCGGCCATCCATTACACTGTACCATGTCAGAGGTATGGCCCCCCATGCATTCTTAATGGTCCTGACACTCATTTCTGCCCATTTAATGAGATCGCGTGTTCCTGCATAGCATCTTACCAGAGGATAATTTCCCCTTCTTGTTGCATTATAAATGGCTTCCAGATCTTCAGGTTTTCTTAAGGGCACCCCTCCTGCACCATCCTGGCTGTGATCCATATCTTCAGGATGGAAAAAATGTTCCTGAGCATTCTGATCCGGCCCGATCGATAAAACATCGAGGACACCAGATTCGGCAATAACGGCAGCGCCCTCAATTGTCTCCTCAAGTGTTGGCCGGCCAAAATGATGACGAATGAGGGGATATGGATATTTTTGTTTTATACGCTCTACAAGCGTATCGGCAAAATATGACTTCTCATCATCCCTGCCTCCGCCGCGTAAAAATGTCTTTATCTCCTCAACTGATTCGGTACCGTTAAAAACTTTTTCAAACAGACCCGATTTTGCCGCAACTTCTGCAACAGGAGGCGTGCCTCCGAAAATGAACCTGATATTTGCAATACCTGATTCTTTAACTGCTCCCTTAAGATCTTCAAAAATTTCAGCAGCGGTTTCAGGCGTAAGACGGTAACTTATTGCCACAATATCCGGTTTCCTTTCTTTGATAACATTTATTATTCTCCTTACAGGTACGGCAGGACCGAGAGATTCAGTCAGATAACCTTCGGCTTCAGCCAGCTTCAGAAAATGATGAAGACCTCCTACATGAACACATGTTCCTATTGCTGCTCCGATAATTGTTTTCATTTCTATCAGATTTTTATGTTTATAGTTCCATCTTCCCCGATCCCGGGTCGCTAAACATTTTTTTCACTTACAATAAAAGAATGAAAAGAATTAATTCGACAGTTTAATAATACTGCCCCCATTTCAGGTTCTGCTGGAGTATTTCTTATTTTTTAATCTCCTCTCCTATTGCAAGCAAACGCAGTTCCCTGAGGCTCATTCCGGATATACCCAGGTTTTCAACAGTTCTTCCCGTAGACCAGTAATCGGTTTCGTTCAGGATACATCCAAGATTTATTACAGAGCTTATTGCCGGAGTATCAACCTTCAGCATTTTACCCACCGAAGCGATCGGTACAAGGCTGCAGGGAATATCTTCTTCAAGATATCTAACTTTCAGCGACTTGGGTGCCAGAATACCTCTATATCCCGAGTTTTTTCTCATTGCCTCAAAAAGAGTCTGACCCTCAACACTGTATGCCATATAAAGCCACTGCCGTGCAGAAATAGCCCTTATTCCAAGTGCTTCTGCCACTTTTACCCTCTCCTCATCAATCTTTTCAAGAACTCTGGTAACTGACAGCGTTGCCCCTTCGTGATAAAACTGAAAGTCCACATCGTGTTCTATCCAGCCTGCATTAAGGACACATATTGCAGGATGGAATACGCTTCCGATGTTTTCAAAACTGGTTTTGAAAACGTTGTCTCCCGGAACAAACTGAGGGTAGAACTGCCTTAGTCTGGTTATTACGTGGGGTATCTTATGAGCCCTGATAGATGCAACCGGTATTGAGTGTTTAATTCTGAAAATATGGACCTGCGACGGGCCGGTAGCACGTGAGGCGTATATAAATGTCTGTGCCTCAGCTATAATAACATCTGCTCTAACCTTCTGTTTCTGCAATACCTGTTTAAATTCTATGGCCCCGAAAGTTCTTCCCGGATGTAACACAACAATCTGACCATCGGTAAGATGAGGTGCCATTTGTTCCGCTATCCAGCGATGCGCATTTGCAGGAACAACCACCATTATTAATTCTACACCTTTAATGGCTTCTTTCATAGATGTAGTAGCCATATTCACCTCCCCGAAACCCTGTACCTCACCGGTAACCTCAATTGCACCTGAAGTCCTGACACCCCACAACCGCTCCTCACTACGGTTATACAGATTAACATTATGTCCCATTAAAGCCAGATGACCAGCCATTGCAAGTCCTCCATGACCTGCTCCGATGACCGCAATCTTTAATCTGGTGTTTTTCTTCTTACCCATTTACTTTACTTTTATCAGGTTTTTGACAATATACTCATTTTTTATGGAGGAATAAAATTTCCTTACAGGTAAATCCTTATTATTGCTTTAATAATAATAGTGTCAGGATAATTTTATAAAATTAAAAATATCATGTTTTATCCAGCCTTTATATGACAAAATATATCAGATCTGCCTGCCTGTTCATGTACTCACCCCCTTTAATTCACCCTTTCTACGGCGTAGAGAGGGGGACACCGTAGCGAAGCGGAGGAGTGGGTGAGTAACAGAATATGAAGATTTATAATTTTTTAGTTTGTAAATAAACTAAAATAAACTAAACACAAAATATTTACTTTGCACACCAAAATGTTCTTAAATGAAAATTCCATCTCAACAGTTAAAACCGAAAAAAATTTATTACTCCTTTCCCGGGAAGTCTGCACAATTAATTTTTATTGTTCTCCTGATTGCCGGAGGTCTCTTTTCTCTGAAAATTTTAGCTTAGGATCACCTTCAAAGGAACATCTGAGAACGCTTAAAAATTTGCTGATTATAAAATAAAATGAAACAAACAAGGTTTAATAAATATCTGAAAATAGTAACTTTTTCTTCATGAACGACAGAATAAAATCCAACATCGGGAATTACGAGGCGCTCGAAAATCTGTACCGCAGCGACCGTAAAGCGTTTAAAACAGCATTTGAAAAGGTTTATCCGGAAATAGAAAATTCTGAGGCCGCAAGATTCTGGAAAACCAGGCTGGAATATGATGACAGAACCGAAGCTTTAAAAAATATTTCAGTTACTGAAATATTAAAGGTAATTGCAATATGTTTTATAACAGCCTTCCTTATAAAAATCCCTGAGATTTTTCACATAAGTTCTTCCGGGGAAAATTTTCTTCTGCGGAATACCTCAATAATTGTATTTTCAGGGCTTTTTCTGTATTCAGCCTTTATCAGAAGGAACACACAACCGGTGAGGATGCTTATTACAGCAATCGTTTTGCCGGCGATAACAATTTACATAAATTTTCTTCCGTCCGGCGAAAAAAGCAGTGCAATTCAGCTGGCATATATTCATCTGCCCCTGCTTATGTGGTTTTTATTCGGCATTGTTTACTCAGACTTTAATTTCAGAAGCCACGAAAAAAGAATTGATTTCATACGGTTCAATGGTGACCTGGCTATCGTTTATGCCCTCATTGCAATAGCAGGTGGGATGCTTTCTGCATTTACTATCGGTCTGTTTGATTCTGTAGGTTTAAATATTGAAGAATTTTATTCCCGGAACATAATTTTAACCGGTGCCGTATCCGCACCTGTTGTTGCAGTATATATTATTGAAAAATTCCCGGCACTGGTCAGCAGGGTGGCTTCATTGATAGCATCAATCTTCAGCCCCATGGTGCTCGTTACGTTAATTATCTTTCTGATTACAGTGGCGGTGACAGGGAAAGACCCATACAATAACCGCAGTTTCCTGCTTGTTTTTAATTTAATGCTCCTTGGAGTAATGGGTATAATAACTTTCTCCATTTCGGAATCATCAGCAATAAGGTATCAGAGATTCAATTCAATAATTCTGATGTCACTTTCAATTGCGGCCATAATTACTGATCTGGTTGCCCTGTCGGCTATCTTCTACAGGCTGGGAGAATATGGAGTAACACCGAACAGGCTGGCGGTTTTAGTATCCAACTTACTTGTTCTTGCCAATCTTATCCTGATATCAGTCGGCCTCTTTAAAATAAATTTTAAAGCGAAGGATTTTAAAATTGTAGAGATCGCTGTTTCAGAATTTCTGCCCGTTTACCTGATCTGGATTATAATAGTGGTTTTTGGTTTCCCGCTGATTTTCGGAGTGAAATAATAATATAAACGGCGGTTATTTCTTAAAAAATATTAATTTATAATTACTTCCATTGAATTAAGGAATAAAAGGTTTAAATTTCAAATTGAAATAATTAAACCTTTACCGTAATGAAAAAAATATCCTCTTTTACGCTGTTATGCATTGTAATTATTTTTCTGGTAGCCTGCTCAGGAAAAGTAAATAAGCCGCAACCTGTACTTGGAACAAGAACGGTTGCAATTATTGAAAAACACGGGCTTAAATTCAAGGACCTCAACAAAAACGGGAAACTCGACAGATATGAGGACTGGCGGCTTACATCCGAGGAGAGAAGCAAAGACCTTCTTTCAAAAATGTCGATTGAAGAAAAAGCCGGTTTTATGATGATTAACACCCTTAACATGACTGGAACAAGGGCTGCTGAAGCATCGGGAGGCAAACTTAAAGCAAGTGATCTTTCAGAAGGCGGCGGACGTCAGATGGGTGGCGGTGAAGGTGGTTTCGGGCAGAACAGGCCCAGGCAGGGTGCACCTGCAGACACCCGTCAGCCGAACCGTCAGGGAGCCTCAGGAGAAGGCGGGGAAAGGATTGCAAACATGGGTGCAACAGGAAGCGGAACAAAAAAGATTGTAACGGAATTCCATAACCGCCATTTTATTCTCAGGGCTAATGAAAGTGCAAGGGTTATAGCTGAATGGGCCAATAAACTTCAGGCACTTTGCGAAAGCGAGCCACTTGGCATTCCTGCAATAATAACATCAAACCCTCGCAATAACATTACCACCAACCCGTCACTCGGAACCAGTGTCGGAACAACAGTATTTTCGTCCTGGCCCGGAGAACTTGGACTATCGGCAATGCGTGATCTCTCACTTACACGAGAGTTTGCTGATATAGCACGTCAGGAGTGGGTTGCTGTTGGATTGAGAAAAGGCTATATGTATATGGCCGACCTTGCCACTGAACCACGGTGGTCGAGGGTAAACGGAACTTTCGGGGAAAATGCAGAATGGGTTGCAAAAATGATCAGAGAAGTGGTTCTTGGTTTCCAGGGGGAAAAACTGAATCCAACATCCGTAGCCCTGACAATAAAACATTTCCCCGGTGGCGGCTCAGGCAAGGACGGACAGGATTCACATTTTGAATGGGGTAAAGCTGAAGTATATCCGGGCGGAATGTTCAGCAACAACCTTATTCCTTTTCAGGCTGCCATTGATGCAGGAGTATCTGCCATAATGCCCTATTATTCACTTCCTTCCGGCACTGAATATGAAGAGGTCGGATATGCATTTAATAAAGGAGTTCTGACCGGTCTTCTGAGAGACAAAATGGGTTTTAAAGGGATCATTAACTCCGACACAGGCGTTCTTACCGGAATGCCATGGGGAGTTGAAAATCTTACTAAGGAAGAACGCTATAAAAAAGCAATTGAGGCAGGTGTAAATCTTTTCTCCGGAGAATCAGATCCAACTATGCTGATCAGTTTAATCAAAAACGGAACGGTTGATATCAGCTATATTGATAATTCTGTTCTCCTGCTCCTGAAAGAAAAATTTGAACTGGGACTGTTCGAGAACCCTTATGTTGATGAAGAAGCCGCTGAAAAAATAGTTAACAACGAACATTTCAGGGAAAGAGCTGCTCTTGCTTTGCGTAAATCAATTGTTTTACTCAGAAATGAGAACGATGCCCTTCCGGTTAAACCAAAAACAAAAATTTATTTTGAGTCAATCAGAAGAAATGTACGAGGTTCCTCAACCAGTGCCGCAGATATTTTCACATCAAATGACGGCAGATATGAGGTGGAATTTGTAAAGACACCTTCGGAAGCCGATATGCTTCTGCTCTGGATACAGCCCATGGGGAATGCATTGTTCAGCTCAACAGGAGAACCAATATCCCTTTCTTTGTCAAAATGCGGAGTGGACGTGGCCTATGTCAACAAAATATCAGCCGGAAAACCAACCGTTCTGGTGATCAATTACACCAATCCATGGGTAATAAATGAAATCTATAATGAAAAAACCAGGAATATTATTGGTGTACTGGCCACTTTCGGCACTACTGCCGATGCACTGCTTGACGTAATTACAGGCAGGTTTAACCCGTCTGGTAAAATGCCGTTCTCGACTCCTATATCTGATGAGGCTGTGGAAAACCAGAAGGAGGACGTTCCGGGTTATCTCGAAGGTGAAGGTTATAGCCTTTTCAAATATGATGAAGGACTAAGTTTTGTGAAGAAGTAACGGTTATTTATTCCTTTTGCGGGAACAATTTGTGTCATGATTTGGTGAATGTCTGAACATAGTTGCCTCGTTTGTTTTTTATTTAGTTTTGAAAATAAATCCGGCTGAAGGAAAATTAAAGACATCAAAAAATATCATGACATGAAAAAATGTTTTCTGTTTCTTCTGATTTCAGCTACTTCTTTAAGAATTTTTTCCCAGATAGAACCTCTCTGGATTCAGGATACCTCTTTTATCAGGGATTTGTATTTAATAAAAAATAAATTTCAGAGTCTCTCATTTACCGGATACCTCCAGGTTCAATATCAACATGCCGGATCGCCGGGTATTGCATGTTATAACGGGGGTGATTTCCCGGAAAATTCTGACAGCCGTTTCATGATACGCCGGGGACGCTTTCGCCTTGATTTTGAACGTAAGAATCCCGAAGGGTTTTTAAAATACTATTTTGCACTCCAGTACGACGGAACAGAAAGAGGGGTAAATATCCGCGACATGTTCGGCCGTATCTATGAAAATAAATGGAACTATTTTGTGTTAACGACAGGTGTTTTCAACAGGCCTTTCGGGTATGAACTTAATTATTCCTCTTCATTGCGCGAAAGCCCGGAAAGAGGCCGCATGTCCCAGATTCTTATGAAAGTTGAAAGAGATATAGGACTGATGTTATCATTTGAACCTCAGGACAGAGGTAAAAAGATTTACCCCTTAAAGATTGATGCAGGCATTTTTAACGGCCAGGGCCTTACAGGTTCCTGCGAATTCGATTCTTTCAAGGACTTCATTGCACGTGCTTCGATTAGAAGAACAAATATTGTCCGAAACTTATACCTTTCCGGGGGATTTTCATACCTGAACGGAGGCTTCCGAAACGGATCGGAAATTTTTTACAGAACAGAAAAAAACTCTGACGGATATTATGTATTTAAATCTGATAAATCTGCCATAAATGTTGGGAAAAAATCACCAAGGATCTATCATGGAGTTGATATACAACTTTATATGGATAACAGAACCGGACCTACAGAAATCAGGGGAGAAATAATCACAGGCATACAGTCTGCTACATACAAAACATCGGCCACACCTGGGAGCCTCCCTGTAAATAATTTACTCCAGCCCGACTCAATTTTTATCAGAAGTTTCAATGGCGGTTATTTTTATTTTATCCAGACTTTTCTCAAGAAACATCAAATATTCCTGAAATACGACTGGTACGATCCGAACACCAGAGTTAAAGGGCAGAAAGTATCTGCAGCTGGCAATTTCGGACCTGCTGACATAAGGTACGATACTTTTGGAGCAGGTTATATTTTTTATATGAATGAGAACCTCAAACTGCTCCTTTATTATGAGCACCCGGTAAATGAAAAAACATCTCTAAACAGTTATGATAAAGATCTGACGGATGATAACTTAACTGTCAGGTTGCAATTCAGGTTCTGAAGCTGAAAAATAAAAAACCGGAGCAACTTTTAACTGAAATATTTCAATTTTTTAGATTCTGGCTCCTTCTCTCATCTCTGTTTTATTTCAGACAGCCAAAGGTTTATCAATATCTTCCAGCAACTCACTGCTCAGAACACCTTTTGCAATCTCCCTTACCGGGCCGGTCATACGGATATTCCACTCCGGGTCGATATTTATTTTCATTTCACCTCCCTGCATATGCATTGTCAGGTCTCCTTTTAAAAGGCCTCTTTTAACAAGAACTGAAGAAGCGGCGCATGCCGAGCTACCGGAAGCAAGAGTATAGCCGGCTCCCCGCTCCCAGATAAGTATCTCCGCATCACGGTCTGAAAGTACCCTGGCAAACTGAACATTTATCCTGTTTGGAAACAGAGGATGATTTTCAAGCAACGGTCCGTACCTGCGTATCTCCTCCTCATCAAGTTCCTGCTTAATCACAACACAATGGGGATTCCCGACCGATACGCAGTTTACTTCAAATTCCCTGTCGCCCGCAATAATTTTTTCCCCGATAAACTCAGGCTTACAGGAATTAACAGGGATATCACGTGTCGAAAAAACCGCCTTCCCCATATCAACCTGTATCTGTAATGCTTTCCCGTTTTTCTCTTCAACGATTTCAGCGTATACCACATCTTTCAGTGTCTCGATTGAGAATTTGCGGCTTTTCGCAAATCCGTAATCATAAAGGTATTTACATAAAATTCTGAGTCCGTTTCCGCTTTTCTCCGCTTCGGAACCGTCGGGATTGTAAACTCTGAATCCGAAATCGGCTTTTTCGGAGGGAACTCTCATTACAATACCATCAGACCCTATACCGAAATGAGTGTTACATAAACGTCTGATACCCTGTTCCGTAAGCCGGAAATTAATATTCTCATAATCAAGCACAATGTAATCATTGCCCAGTCCGTGCATCTTTACAAAGCTGTTCTTTTCCATTTTGATGTTATTTGATTCTTTTATTTTTAATTATAATCTAAAAGGTCAGAAATTAAATATAAATTGCCATACCTCCCAATCTCTGAAAAAAGCAGTTTTTATGAGCCCATCAGGCGATTCAGGAGTGAACTGACTTCTGCGGGTGACTCATCATTTATCATTAAAATTAATTATTCGCCAGGTTTCAAATTTTTTCCGTTATCCGGTAAAAGATTTTTTTACTTTATATATTTGGGCCAAAAATAAGGAAATGGCCCGGATAAATGAAAATTACTTAAAACTTCAGAGTGGTTATCTCTTCCCCGAAATAAGCAGGCGCGTCCGCGAATTTCAGAAGGATCATCCCGAAGCTGATATCATAAGAATGGGCATCGGTGATGTCACACAACCACTTTGCCCTGCAGTAATCAAGGCTTTCCATGAGGCCGTGGATGAGATGTCAAGGGTTGAGACATTTAAAGGTTATGGTCCGGAACAGGGTTATGAGTTTCTGCGGGAAGCCATTGCAAAAAACGACTATCAGTCGCGGGGTGCTGATATCAGTGCAGATGAGATTTTTATATCCGACGGGTCGAAATGCGATACAGCCAATATCCTTGAGATTTTCGGGAGTGACAATATTATTGCCGTGCAGGATCCCGTATACCCTGTGTATGTAGATTCGTGTGTAATGGGAGGCCGCACCGGTGAATACATGGGTAACGGATATTTTAAAGGTCTCGTATATATGCCCTGTACAGCAGAAAACAATTTTATTCCGGAAATACCTCGTGAGAAAATTGATATAGTTTACCTGTGTTTCCCAAACAATCCCACAGGTGCAACCGCAAAACGGAAGGATTTAAAAAAATGGGTTGATTTTGCCATAAAAAATAAGGTAGTTATACTTTACGATGCTGCTTATGAAGCATATATTTCAGACCCCGATATTCCTCATTCAATTTATGAGGTCGAGGGAGCAAGGGAAGTAGCCGTTGAATTTCGCAGTTTTTCAAAAACAGCAGGATTTACAGGAACGCGGTGTGCCTTTACGGTCATTCCAAAAAGCCTGGTTGCATATACTTCCGGCGGATCGCCAATATCTTTACACCCGTTGTGGTTCAGAAGGCATACCACTAAATTCAACGGAGTCTCGTACCCTGTGCAGAAAGCTGCAGCCGCAGTATATACTGAGGATGGTAAAAAAGAGGTGAAAGCCGTGATCAGTTATTATATGAATAATGCCCGAATAATGAGGGAAAATCTTTCACAAATGGGGTTCAGGGTTTTCGGAGGGATAAATGCCCCGTATGTGTGGGTAAATTCAGGAAGAGGTATCAAATCGTGGGATCTGTTCGACAAACTGCTCGCTGAAGCCAATATTGTTGCCACGCCAGGTTCTGGTTTTGGCCCCTCGGGCGAAGGATATATAAGATTTTCCGCATTTGCCCGTCAGGAGGATGTAATCAGGGCCATGGAAAGAATTAAAAACCTGAAATGGTAAGTTTCTCCTTATCCTGTTCCATAATATTAATTAAAATGGAAACCCCTCTTATTTGGGTTTCCAAAAACTAAATAGGTAATTTCAGAAATAATAATTTTTAAAATATACCCTTAATGTTTATCAGCAACGGGCAGGAAAATCCTGACAGTGGTACCTTCACCAGGTACTGAAGAAATTTCAATCGTTCCGTTATGATTTTTAACTATTTGATTTACAAGAGCCAACCCAATGCCATGTCCGGGAACACTCTTTGCGTTACTGCCTCTGAAAAAAGGTTCAAAAATTCTGCTTATTTCTTCTGAAGAGATCCCCATTCCCCTGTCAGTAACTTCAATGCACACTCTTTTTCCGGAAAGACGGAGAAATACATCAGCCTTTTTATCAGGAGAATACTTGCAGGCATTGTCAATTAAATTGCTTATTGCTGTTTTTAAAAGGAATTCATCGCCTGATACAACAATCTGTTCTGAATCAGTAAGAGACTCATCAAGATTGATATTTACGGTAAAATCACTTTTGTATTTCCCGAATTCATCCTGTACCTGCCACAATACCTCATCAATCCTGACTTTTGCCGTAAGGTCTACAGGATTAATTGAAGCAGTTCTTGCAATAAGCAACATTCTGTTGGCCAGCTCTGTAAGTGACCTTATATCCTCCAGAATTGAAGTGAGTTCTTTCTTGTATTCTGATGTCGAACGGTCCTTCATAAGAAGTACTTCAATCTGTGCATTCAGTGAAGAGAGTGGTGTTCGTAGTTCATGAGACGCATTTGCTATGAACTCTTTCTGAACCATAAATGCCGTTTCGAGTCTCTCAAGCATTTTGTTGAATGTTTTTGCAAGCATTCCCAGTTCATCTCTGCCATTACCTTCGTCAACCCTGAGATGAAGACTTGTAATTGAGATTTCCTCAACCCTATTAACCACATCTGAAATAGGTTTGAGGGCACGGCCTGAATAAAACCATCCTGCCACAAAGAATAAAAACAGACTTGTTACACATACTATTGTCAGGGTTAATCTAAGATTTTTCAGCCACAGTAATCCTGCTGTATCCGTTGCCGCCGCAATAACTGCGAACCTGTTTGCACTTTCTGCATACAACAATCCGACTACTTCATAAGGTTCCTGACGGTAGGTTATTTTTCCGAGTCTCCAGAGCCTGTCAAGAATTTCTTCATTAATCTCTATCCTGCCTTCTTCATCAGAAGTATAGAGTGTATCTCTCTCATAATTAAGTATAATTGTTGTTTCACCGGGAAGGCTTGCAGGGTTATTTTTCTCAATCCTCTTAAGAAGCTCGGCATTAATTTCCTCCACTTCAAGAAGGAGTTTTGCAGTGTTACGGGCACGGTTTTCAATCCGGCTGTAAAAATCTTCTCTGCGGTAATTCTCCGACAGAAAATATATTGCAGCCGAAGCTATAATCATTATTAACCCGTCAAGCAGAAGAAACAGTAATGTAAGTCTTGTTCTGATTTTCATGGCTTTTTATTTATCGTCTATCACATATCCGAGTCCAACCCTTGTATGGATAAGTTTTTTATCAAAACCCTTATCAATTTTCTTTCTGAGAAAATTAACATACACGTCCACCACATTGGTATTGACGTCAAAGTCGCCGCCCCAAACTTTCCTTGCAATATCATTTCTTGAAAGGACCTTTCCTCTGTTATTCATAAGGTATTCCAGCAATAGAAACTCCTTTGCTGTAAGTTCAATAACCCTTTCCCCCCTTCTGGCAACTTTCTTTTCCACATCCAGTTCGAGGTCAGCCACCACAATTTTGTTTGATGATTCGTAAATTTCCAGAAATCTCTTTAAAAGTGCCCTGATTCTGGCAAGCAATTCCCTGAACTCAAAAGGCTTTACAAGATAATCGTCGGCTCCCGCATCAAAACCGGATAGTTTATCTTCAGTCGTACCAAGAGCAGTAAGCATTAAAACAGGTCTGCGAGGGTTCTGTTGCTTGAATTTTTCACACAGTTTCAGCCCGTTTATATCAGGTAGAATAATGTCAAGAATAATCAGGTCATATTCGTTCTGCCCGGCCAGCTTTTCAGCATTTTTCCCGTCATGAGCAACATCAGCCTTAAAGTTGTTTTCAATCAATCCTTTTTTAAGGAAGGATGCCAGCTTTCGTTCATCCTCAACAATCAGTATTTTCATGGCAAAAATGGTTTATTGTTCCGGTTGTAAGGTAAATGTCACAATTCTGTGAGTTATTTTCTTAACAATTTCTGGATATTATAAAGCTTATTCAGGGCTTCGAGCGGAGTAAGGTTGTTTATATCTATCCCTGCAATTTCATCCCTGATTTGCTTCAAAACAGGATCGTCGAGCTGGAAAAAACTGAGTTGCAGGCCTTCCCTCCTGTTGATTATTTCGTTAATCGGTTTGGTTAGTTCCTGTTTGTTGTGACTTTCTTCGAGTTCCTTCAGTATTTCGTCTGCTCTTTTTACTATGCTTTTTGGAATTCCTGCCATTCGTGCCACATGTATCCCGAAACTATGTTCGCTGCCGCCGCGTCTCAGTTTTCGGAGAAAAACGACTTTATTTTCAAGTTCCCTGACAGACACATTATAGTTTTTAACTCTCGGAAAAGAATTTTCCATTTCATTAAGCTCATGATAATGTGTGGCAAAAAGTGTTTTTGGTCTCAACCGGCTTTCGTGGAGGTATTCCACAATAGCCCATGCAATTGATATTCCATCGTAGGTACTTGTTCCTCGACCTATTTCATCGAGCAGTATAAGGCTTCTGTCCGACAGGTTATTGAGGATGCTTGCCGTTTCGTTCATTTCTACCATGAATGTTGACTCGCCCAGGCTTATGTTGTCTGATGCTCCCACACGTGTAAATATTTTATCCACAATTCCTATGCGGGCTTCCCTGGCAGGAACAAAACAACCCGTTTGCGCCATCAGAACAATAAGTGCGGTCTGCCTAAGAAGTGCCGACTTTCCTGACATGTTAGGACCTGTCAGAATAATTATCTGTTGTTCCTGGTCGTCGAGGTAAATATCATTCGGCACGTAAGATTCGCCAGGAGGCAGTTGTTTTTCTATCACCGGATGCCTTCCGTCCTTTATATCAATCACTTTTGAATCGTCGAGATACGGCCTTGTATAATTATTTTCAACCGACACCCGGGCAAACGACTGAAGGCAGTCAATTCTTGCCACAAGAGATGCATTTAATTGAATTACAGGAATATAATCGTATATCGAAAGAACCAGTTCATTAAAAAGTTTTGTTTCCAGTTCAAATATCTTTTCTTCTGCGCCAAGTATTTTTTCCTCGTACTGTTTAAGCTCTTCGGTAATATACCTTTCTGCGCTGACAAGAGTTTGTTTTCTGATCCAGTCGGAAGGAACCTTGTCTTTGTGGGTATTTCTGACTTCGATATAATACCCGAATATATTGTTAAATCCTATTTTCAGTGAAGGTATTCCGGTTTTCTGGCTCTCGCGTGCCTGAAGGTCGGCAAGGTAATCCCTGCCGCTGTAAAGCATTGTTCTAAGTTCATCAAGTTCTGCATTTACGCCTTTTGCAATAACATTTCCCCTGTTTATCTGTACAGGAGGATCGTCGTTTATCTCGCGGGCAATTCTTTCTGCAATCGGTTTGCATGGATTTATTTGTCCGGCAAGCAGCACAAGAGGAGGGGAGCCGTATTTCTCACATTTTTCTTTTAACAATGCAAGTGCCTCGAGGGCACGTCTCAGTTGTACAATTTCTCTAGGATTTATTCTGTTGACGGCTACTTTTGAAATCAGCCTTTCGAGGTCTCCTATCTGTTTAAGGTATTCACAGACCTCAGTTGTCAGATCATTATCGTTTATGAAATTACTTACTATATCGAGCCTTTCGTTTACAGGCTCTATTTCCTTCAGCGGCAATGAAAGCCATCTTTTCATCAACCGGGCTCCCATAGGTGATATGGTACGGTCGAGAACGTCAATGAGTGTCCTGGCTCCTTCGAAAACAGGCTGGAACAGTTCAAGATTCCTGATGGTAAAACGGTCAAGCCATACGTATTTGTCACTCTCGATCCTTGATATGCTGTTAATATGTGCGAGTTGATTGTGCTGTGTTATGTCGAGGTAATAAAGTATTGCCCCTGCCGCAATTATTCCATAAGTAAGATTCTCTACTCCGAATCCTTTCAGTGAGGCGGTATCAAATTGCTTGATCAGCCTGTCATATGCGGCTTCATGAGTAAAAATCCAGTCGTCCAGCTTATAAGTATAAAATTTCCGTGTAAAATTTTCTTCAAACAAATCTTTTTTTCTTTTCTCATACAATACCTCTTTAGGCTGAAAGTTGTTAAGAATCTGATCTACATATTCAAACGTACCTTCAGCTACCAGAAATTCACCGGTTGAAATATCAAGAAATGCCACTCCTGCTGCCTTTTTGTCGATGTGCACAGCTGCAAGAAAATTATTCTCCTTATGATGAAGAACATTATCATTTAGGCTTACACCCGGTGTAACCAGTTCGGTGATTCCGCGTTTTACAATTTTCTTAGCCAGTTTAGGATCCTCGAGCTGTTCACATATTGCAACGCGCTGGCCTGCCCTGACCAGCCTGGGAAGATAAGTATCGAGAGCATGATAAGGGAACCCTGCCAGCTCAACAAATGAAGCTGCACCATTTGCCCTGCGGGTAAGCGTGATGCCGAGTATCTCTGAGGCTTTAACAGCATCTTCACCAAACGTTTCATAAAAGTCACCCACCCTGAAAAGAAGCAAAGCGTCGGGATGTTTCGCCTTAACACTGTAGTATTGCTTCATCAGGGGCGTATCCACATATTTCTGAAAATCAGTCATCGTCAGGTAAGGTGTCTTTCTTAACAAAGATACAATCTGCCTGTCATTTATGGATATATTATCACAGGAATATTGCTAACAAAAAATTGAATTGTATTACACGCCCCTGCTCCGGCTTTCTGTCAGAAATTCAAATAGAAATCCTTTGTGGCTTCTATATATTCCGATGTATATTCATGCCTTTTGCCTGTCTCGATGGCAAGAAAACTTTCACGGAGTTGTTTTCTTGACTTTTCAAATTTCATAATAAGTCGTATTACCGGACCGGAAGGAATGGCCTTAACTTTTATCATTTTATTGCAATATAAGCCCTTTTCTGCAGCACAGGCAATAAACTGAGTACCTTCAGTATAAGGCAGAATAATATTCAGGCTGCCTTCGGCTTTCAGCAATTTTTCGCACCCTTCGGCAAGCTGGTCAAAAGAAAGTGAATATGTATGCCGGGCACCTGCTTTTGAGGGGTCCGGATTCGGCAGGGAGTTACTGAAGTAAGGCGGATTGGTGACTATAAAGTCAAATTTCAGGTTTGTGTTTAAATAAAATTCACTTAATGAACAGTTTTCAACTGTTATTCTGTCTGACCACGGGCAGGCAGAAACATTTTCACGAGCCTGAATATAAGAGTTGTAATCTGGTTCTATTGCAACAATTCTGCAGTTTGTTCTCTGAGCGGCCATAATAGCAATCAGCCCTGTTCCTGTTCCAATGTCCAGAAGCCATCCACTGCCGTAAATATCTGCAAGAGCTCCAAGCAGAACCCCGTCGGTCCCGACCTTGAAAGCACATCTGTCCTGGTGAATTATAAATTGTTTGAACCGGAAATAATCGTTAGCCATAAATCAGCATTAAAATCTTTCGTAGATTCCCAGACCGAACAATGCAAAATCGTATTTCACCGGATCTTCCGGATCAAATTTCCTCAGGACGGCAGTTAGTTCCTCAACCGCTTTGAAATCATTCTGTTTCCTTTTTATAAGCCCGAGTTTTCTTGCGGTATTCCCTGTATGAAAATCTAGTGGAATGTAAAGCTGCGAAGGTTTAATCTTTTTCCAGATTCCAAAATCAACCCCTCTGCCGTCATTTCTCACCATCCATCGAAGAAACATGAAGAGTCTTTTTCCGGCAGCCCCACCGGCAACATCTGCAAAGTGTTTTTTGGCATGGCAGATATGGGGAACTGAAAAAAACTCCTTTCTCAGCAACGCAAGAGCATCGACAATGGAACCATTCTGCTTTATTCCCCGTGAAATAATGTCTTCCATGCTGGAGTATTTTCTGTAAATATGCATAAGTGACCTGAGAAAACACATACAGTCGTCTCCGTTAAAAGTTCTGTGAACGAATTGCGAAAATCTTTTCAGGTCATTTCCGGAAGCGTTAAGTATAAATTCGTAAGGAGAATTTCCCATTAATTCCATCAGCCGGTGTGCCGACCGCAGTATCAGGTCGCGCCTTCCCCATGCTATTGTTGCCGTCAAAAATCCTGAGATTTCCCTGTCGTGATTATCCGAAAACATATGCGGAATGGATACAGGGTCATTTTCTATAAACTCCGGGGTATTATACTGAAGGTATTTTTCTTCAAGGAACTCACGCATTTCATCCGGTGTAATACCCTTATAGTTCTTTTCAGGACTCATTGACAATAATTCCGTCTTTTAACTGGATTATTCTATCGGATAATGAAGCAAGCTGGCGGTCGTGAGTTACGATTACGAAAGTCTGACCAAAGGTATCGCGCAAACGAAAAAAAAGTTTATGAAGTTCCTTTTTATTTTCAGTATCGAGGTTTCCCGATGGCTCATCGGCAAGTATTACTGACGGATTATTAATCAGTGCCCTTGCCACTGCCACCCTTTGCTGCTCACCTCCGCTCAGTTCCGAAGGTTTATGATCTGCTCTCCCTGCAAGATTGAGAAATTCAAGAAGCTGAATGGCTTTTTTCAGTGCTTCCTGCCTCCCGGTACCTGCTATAAAAGCAGGAATACAAATATTCTCAAGTGCGGTAAATTCAGGCAAAAGGTGGTGAAACTGAAAAACAAATCCTATATTTTTATTTCTGAATGTAGCCAGCTGTCTGCCTTTTAGTTTACCAACATCCATACCGTCGTAAAAGATCTGACCCTCATCCGGCCGGTCGAGTGTTCCAAGAATCTGTAATAGTGTTGTCTTTCCTGCTCCGCTTGCCCCAACAATCGCAACAATCTCTCCTTTCTGCACCTCAAGGTCTATACCTTTGAGCACCCTGAGATTCCCGAATGATTTCCTTATGCCTGTAGCTTTAATCATAATTATTGCGGCAATGACAAAAATAACATTTTGAATCGAAATATTCTGACAGCTATAAAAATCTTGAGAACTAACAATTAGAAGAAGAATAAAAAGTCCCTATCCGGAGGATAAAATTTTCAGCTCAGATTTGAATTAAAGTCATCAACATTCTGGTTAATATTTTCCACTTCCTTGTTTAAAGTATCGGAAGCTTCATTCAGGTCGCTTCTAATTGCTTCGGTTGACTCCTCTATATTTCTTGTGATATTCTCGCTTATATCGTTAATGTTACTTTGAACAGAATCCTGAATTTCTGATATTTCACTTCTGACCTCCCGGGTACTCTCTTCTATTTCTTTTTTAATCTCTTCCGTGGCTTTTCTGAAATCCCTCATTCCCTTGCCTATTCCTTTTGCTATTTCAGGTATTTTATCGGCTCCGAACAATAAAAGTACTACCAGCATAATAATAAATATCTCCTGCCCGCTTATGAATAAAATTATTCCCATCCCTGTAAAATTATGCTATGCAAATTTAATATTTTCATTCAACATTTCAGCCTGATTCAATAAAAAAGGAGGGTAATTATACCCTCCTTTTATGAATTGGTTATTTGCTTTTTTCAACCTGGGGTTCCTTTGTTTTGGGTGATGTATCATACATCAGAGCAGCTGCAACGAATATTGAAGAGTATGTTCCAAAAAAGATACCAAGCATAAGTGCAAATATAAAGCCTCGAATAACCTCTCCGCCAAATATAAATATAGCAATTACTGTCAAAAGTGTTGTAAGTGAAGTATTGACTGTTCGGCTTAAAGTTGCGTTCATTGCTATATTAAGTACTTCTTTCAAAGGTCGTTTCCGGTATATTGGAAGATATTCCCTGACTCGGTCAAATACAATCACGGTATCATTAACGGAATAGCCAATTACCGTAAGTATTGCCGCAATAAACGCCTGGTCTATCTCCAGAGAGAATGGTAGAATACCCCAGAGGAGGGAATAGAGACCGATGATAACCAGAGTATCATGGAATAGTGAAGCAACTGCTCCGAAACCGTACTGCCAGCTTCGGAAACGCAGGAATATATAAAGGAACATTATAATAAGGGCTATGCCAATCGAATATACAGCCTTAATTTTAATGTCGCTTGCTATTGTCGGACCTATTGTCTCAGAACTTACCCTGTATTTTGAAAGGAATTCCTCTTTTGAAATGTTCCCCCCTACCATATCTTTAAGACCTTCGTAGAGTTTTGTTTCAACTTCATCTTCGGCTCCCGATTCATTAATTTTATATTTGGTTGTAATTTTGACCTGGTTTTCACTTCCGAAGGTTACCACCTGAGGATAATCACCGAAGACTGCAGCCAGCCTGCTGGCAACATCTGCAGTTCTTACAGGCTCGTCGAAGCGTACCACATAAGTTCTTCCACCGGTAAAGTCAATACCCAGATTAAGTCCCCTGACAAAAAGCGAACCGATTCCGAGTATCATTAATACAGCAGAAAAGATGTAAAAATATTTTCTTAATCCTATAAAATCTATCTTTGTATTTTTCAGAAGGTTTGCTGTGGCCGGAATTGAAAAAGTGACTCTGGCATTCCGTTTCAGTCGTGCTTCAAAAATCAGCCTTGTAATGTAAATTGAAGTAAAGAGAGATGTAAGTATACCAATTACGAGTGTTGTTGCGAAGCCTCGGATCGGGCCTGTTCCAAAGACATAAAGAACAATACCGGTAAGAAGTGTTGTGACGTTCGAGTCGATTATTGCAGAGTATGCCCGGCGGTAGCCATCAGCAACTGCCAGTTTGATACCTTTACCGGCCCTGAGTTCTTCGCGGATTCGTTCGTAGATAAGCACATTTGCATCAACCGCCATGCCCATTGTTAGAACGATACCTGCTATACCCGGAAGGGTAAGAACTGCGTTAAGTGAAGCAAGTACACCGAAAAGCAGAAACACATTTGCCAGCAGAGCGATATCAGAATAAAATCCTGCATACTTGCTGTAATAGAAAACCATATAAACAAGAACAAGTAAAAACGCAATTGCAAACGAGGAGAAACCTGCTTTTATCGCCTCTTTACCCAGAGTTGGACCCACAACTGTATCAGATACTATCCTTGCCGGCGCAGGCAGTTTACCCGACATAAGAATGTTAGCAAGGTCCTGGGCCTCTTCAAGGGTAAAATTACCGGTTATTTCTGAGTTGCCTCCTGTAATTTCAGTTGTAACTCTCGGCCATGATCTCACGTAACCATCGAGTACGACAGCAATACAGCGGCCGATGTTTTCACGCGTAAGGCGTGCCCATGTCTTGGCGCCTTCAGCATTCATTGACATTTCTACTTTAATATCGGATGTTATAACTCCTGTTGATGGTCTTGCTGATGTAATAACGCTTCCGTCAAGAGGAGCCCGTCCGTCACGTGTAGTTACTTTTATCGCATGCAACTCATAAAAAGTCTTTGTATCATCATATTTGTAAGGTTCCTGACTCCAGTAAAAACGAAGATCTCGCGGGAACAATGCCCTGATCTGATTCATCTTCAGGTATTTATTGACCAATGCCGTATCCCTGAAACTTGCCAATCCGATTAGGCAGCCCTGATAGGGTTGTCCATTCGGGTCAACATGAGGCCTGAGTATGCCGAAAAGAGGATTCTGAGCTGTAAACTGCTCCAGTGTTTCGGATTTTGTTTCTGCTTTTGTTGTGTCCTTTTTGATCAGCTCAAGAATGGATTCTTCACCTTTACGTGTTGTATCCTGTTGCCCTGAAGAAGTTTTTTCAGAAGCCAGTTTTACAGAATCTGCCTGTTTCTGGGTGTTTGCAAGAATTTCTCTGAGCAGGTTATTTGCCTGAACCAGTGAACCTATTATTTCGCTGTTTTCGTATGTCTCCCAGAATTCCAAACTCGCTGTTCCCGAAAGCAGTTCTCTTACTCTCTGGGGATTATTCACTCCGGGAAGTTCTATCAGAATACGTCCCCTTGTGGATAATCTGGTAATATTAGGTTGTGTTACGCCAAAACGGTCTATTCTTGTGCGAAGAATATTAAAGGCATTGTCAATGGCATTATCAATCTCTTTTTCAAGCACTTTTAATACATCTTCATTTGTTGAGTTGAAATTTATCCTGTCTTTCATCTCAACGGTTCCGAAAATGGAAGCCAGTCTGGCCTGGGGATCAAGTTCATTAAATGCGTTAGCAAAAAGAGTAAGAAAATCGCCCTGTGTCTGCAGCTGGCGTTGCCGTGCCCGTGCAAGAGCTTCATTAAAAGTTTTATCAGGATTATAATTTGAAAGTGCCCTTAGGATATCCTCAACCGATACCTCAAGAATTACGTTCATCCCGCCTTTCAGGTCGAGCCCGAGGTTTAACTCTTTCTTAAGGCATTCCTTGAAAGTATATCCCAGAAAATTCCACTGATCCTTCGACAGGGTCGACATTGAATCTATATATGCGACTTCCTTTACAAGATTCCCGTTTGCATATTTTCTGGCGTCACTTTTTACTTTATACGTCACAGCTGTGAATGAAAGCTGATAAACCGAAACTATGGCTAGTGTAATTGCCAGGGTTATAATTAAACCTTTATTCTGCATCTGTAAATTATTTTATATTATTTTTTGCTTAAACCAATCAAACAACGAGCCGCAAATTTAAACAAAAGATTTTCAAAAATAAAACAATTAAAAAAACAGGAAAGGCTGCCTTTCATTGCAGCCTTTCAGTGAGTTCGGTAAAATATTTTTTAAAGCAGAAGCTTTTTGAAATCCACTTCTATTGGTTTTCTGTTAAGAAAATCATAAAGGGTAAGAGCTCTTATATTATAGAAATAGGTCCAGTACTGCTGCAAAGCCTGTATGTATGCCCTCCGGTTTGTGTCTTTCCTGGCATCGGCATCATTCAGGTCGAGAACGGATATTTTTCCAATAAGGAACCTTGCTTTGGTTACTTCATATCTTCTCATTGCGACAGTATCAGATTTGGCTGCAATGGCAACCTGATCGGCCTGAAGGTTAAACTGTGCCACATCAAGAAACAGGTTTTGCTGGAAATTTGACATTGCCTGTCTTTCCTGAACTTCAGCCAGTTCCAGACTCGAGAGTGCCATTTTATATCTTCCCTTTGCCTGACCCCAGTCGACAATAGGTATAGTCAGACCTATTCTTACCCTTTGTGACTGGCTAAGGTTATGATATGCCTGTAAAAAGTCTGTATTTTGCTGTTTGAAACCTACTGAGGCAATCATCGTTGCGGTCACCCCCCTGTTTGTCCTTGCCTGAGCCAGACTGCTTTGCGCGTTTAAAGTATTAATTCTCTGGTTTATAATATCAGGGTTATTTTTCAGTGCCAGTTCCAGAACTTCCTGTGCATCAACCTGCAGATTGGGAATCTCAGATGGTATTACAAGTTCAATTTCCACATTTTCATTATAACCGAGGAAGGAGGCCAGACGTATCTGTCTGTCGCGCAGGTTCATCTCTGCCTGTTTCCTTGCAGTTTCTGCATTAAGAAATGAAAGCTGCATTTGAAGAAGGTCATCCTCGGCAATGGTGCCTAACTGATATCTTCCCTGGGCAATGCGGTAAAGGGTATCAGCATTTGAATAGTTCATTTCAGCTATCTGCTTGTTAATCTGGGCAAGTGCAAGCATAAAGAAGTTCTGCACTGCACTCATATGAACTTCCTCAATGCTGTTAAGGTATTCTTTTTTGGCCATTTCGTACCTGAGAGGTTCAATTTTTGCCTGCCATTTTAAAGTATTGTATCTTCTTATCGGCTGGTTTATGTTAATTGAAACAGGATTTGTGATATAATTAACAGGCAGATTTTTTTCAATATCCTTAAAAAGTGTCAGATCTGAACTTAAAGAAATCACAGTTCCAAGTGGTCCGATTGCCTGTGATAGCGACAATGAACCTGTGCTGCTGACAGTATTTGTGGCAAAATATTTCCATGCAGTGTCTCTTGAATCCCAAACTCTTTCAAGTCCATTGAAAAAATCAGGAACCGTACCTGTTAAGGTGAGTGATGGCAGGTACTGTGCTTTAAACGATCTGTACTGCCAGTAGCTGGCACGGAACCTGTGTTTTGCCATAAGAGCTGATGGCGACTGCTCCTCGGCAACTTTGATCACCTCATCAAGTGTCATAACCTTTTTTACGGTCTGTGCTTCTGTTCTGGCGATAAAAGAAACAAATAAAAATCCCGTAAATAATAAAACTAAAATCCTGTTCATATGTCTGATATGTTTATTCGTATCTGAGTGATTCAATGGGGTCTTTTTCTGAAGCTCTTTTTGCCGGCGAGTAGCCGAAAATCACTCCAACAGCAACCGACACCCCGAAGGCTATAAAAACCGAAAAGAATGAGACTATTGTCATAATACCGGCAAGTTTTTCTATAATCTTTGCCATTATAATACCGAGAAATATTCCGATAAAGCCACCTGATATACTTATAAGAACAGCCTCTGCAAGGAACTGGACCACTATATCCATTTTCTTTGCTCCTATTGCCATTCGTGTACCTATTTCTTTAATACGTTCCATTACCGAGGCAAACATTATATTCATAATTCCTATTCCGCCCACTATAAGTGATATACTGGCTATGGCGCCGAGAACTATGTTGAATATATCTTTTGTCCGCTGCTGCTGTTTGAGAAGCAGTTCCGGTACGGTGATCTCAAAATCCTTAACATTCGAATGCCTGCGCAGGAGCATACGGCTCAGAACTTCAGTAGTTGAAGTCAGCTGCTCGGTTTCGTAAACCTGAACCACAATTCTGTCGAGCTGGTTATAATTGGTTTCCTGCTGCACATTTGCGTCTGACGAGCTGACTATTACTCTTGCCATAAATCCCATTCCGCCTCCCATAATATTGAGTGCTGTTGTCGAGGCCTCTGATGCAAGCTTTGTATTAACAAGAGCCCTGTTCTGGAACCTCATCAGCATCGTCTGGACCGGTATATAAATATTGTCATTGTAAACATTTACTCCTTTCTCTTCAAATCCCGTAAGCGACACATTTGTTTTTTGCAGTACACCTATAACTTTAAGCCATATACCATTGAATTTAATATACTGGCCTATAGGGTCTATTTTGCTGAAAAATTTCGAACGGATGTTTGCACCTATAATACAAACCTGTACCCCGTTTTCATTCTGGTAGTCGTTGAAAATAGTACCGGCAACCAGTGGGAGGTTATACAGATAAAAATAGTCATTCGATACGCCTACCAGTTTAGCAGTGTGTTTAACTCCGTTGAAGATTGCAGTAGAATTGAAGGATATTTCAGGGCTGATTCTTTTCACCGACGGGATATGTGTAACTATTGCCTCAACGTCGAGCATTGTAAGGCCGCGTGAGAATTTTCTCTGCTGTTTCTCGCCTTCTTCAGATGTTGATGTTTTTTCCTGTATTACAGGGTTGATAAGAATATTGTTGACACCAACCATTTTCATCTGCTCAAGGATCTCCTGCTTGGCTCCCCGGCCAATGGCAAGCATTGCGATAACTGCTGCAACACCGAAAATGATTCCAAGAGCAGTAAGAATCGATTTCAGTTTATTCGATACTATCGATTCTACAGCAATCTGAATATCATGAAAATATCTTAATATGAATCTGAACATTTTTTATGGTTTTTACGATTTAATTCAGGAAAATGACAGGGTCAGGAATCTTATTGTCCTTCGCTCTGAGGGTTCATTCTCCTTCTTGCTGTAGTATCTCTTACAGTACCCCTACCGGTTTCTCCTGTACTTCTCATTTCCTGCATCCTGCGCCTCATGGCTGCAGTATCACGTACTCCGCCGGGGAATCCGGCCCCAGCTCCCTGAAATTCTCCCGGCATAACTCCCGGGAACTGACCTCTTGCACCACCTGACCTGAATCCCATTCCAGCTCTCCTCTCGGCTGCTCTGGCTGCTTCCTCCCTCAAACGTCTCTCCTCTTCCTGTTTCTGCTTCTGACGCTCCCTGATAATCGGGATAAGATCCTCACCCGCAAGAGTAAATTTCTCCGGTTTCTCCGGCGTGCTCAGATAAAGCTCCGTTCCTGGTTCAATCCCCTGCTCAACCACAACATCATTTTCATTCGATTCGCCCAGCAAAACAATCTGTTTCTTACCCGACCTTGTATAAACAAAAGGTATACTGTCGGCACCGGTCTGAACACATTCCAGTGGTATGTATACTACATCATTAAGAGTTTTGGTAATAATCTTGTTACCTGTAGTCATAGCCGGACGAAGGATTGGATCGGTAACATCAAGTTTTATAATTACCTCAAATACCTTGGCATCAGCATTAGGAAGCTGCTCCCCAATGTTTGCAACACTTGTAACAACACCTGTATAACTTTTATCCGGAAATGCATCAACGGTAATCTCTACACGCTGCCCGGGTTTCACCTTACTTACGTCAATCTCATTAACATAAGTCTTCGATATCATCGACGACATATCAGGAAGTGTCGCTATTATATTGTCGAAGGGGCTTATTGTTGAACCAGTTTTTCTCTTGGCACCGGTTCTGTCCCTGTAATAAATAACCATTCCGTCAGCCGGAGCCCTTACAATAAATTTTGAAAGAAGCTCCTGAAGATCTGTAACCTTCTGCCGCTGCTCATTCAGTTGCCTTCTGGTATTGAGTATATTAGCCTTTGTCTGTTCAACTCTCAGGGCATAGCTTCTTTTTGCCTGCTCAAGTGCACGTTCGGCTTTGTCAAGGTTTATTTCGGCCTGACGAATGGTGGCCGGTGGTTCGTATTTCGACTGTTCAAGTGTTATGCGTGCCTCTTCAACATTATATGTAAGGTTCTTAATATTATCCCTTAAATTGGTAAGAGTAACCGCAGTATCGAGCATGGCTGTCTCAAGGTTGGTCTCATATGTTGCAAGCCTCTCGATTTCATCCTTCAGAGTATTGTCAAACGATGTCCTGTCGAGAGTTGCCACATAATCACCTTCCTTAACCACCGTGCCTTCAGGAACCAGATCCTGTATCCTGATTTCCATACCCCTAATATTACGAAACTGGGTAAACTCCGGACCTCTTATGAAAACTGAGTTTTCAGCCTGCAGTTCACCGGTTGTATATACAATAATATCAAACTGACCTTTCTTTGCCTCTGCAAATAATATACTGAGGTCGCTTTTCTTACTCAACCTGCTGATAACTATCACTGCGATAATTATCACTGTAACAACAATTCCAGAAATAATTAATATTTTCTTCATTTTAGAATAACTGTTTTTATTTTGTTTTAAAATTATTTTCAATTATCAGTTTTTTCCAACCACAAAAGTATTAATAAAAGCAAGGCAACATTATTCATTAACAATTATTAACAACAAAAACCTTTTTACTTCTTATATTAAGACACATGATTATTTGTTTTTATTCCTTATTTGCCTGCAGAAAATTCTTTTATTTAAACATTTTTAACAATATCAATCATTTTTTCTGCCAGTTCAGTCGCCTTTTCAGGGCATTTTGCCTCCGCATATACCCTGATAATTGGTTCTGTATTTGATGTTCTTACGTGAACCCATCCCTCATCCGATTCCATAAGAATCCCGTCCCGTTCATCAAGGGTGAAGCCGGGAAATGCTTCTGCGACTGCCTTCCTGATTCTTTCAACATCAAATTCCTTTTCACGGGCAATCTTTCTTTTTTCAATAAAATAATCCGGATATTTTTTTCTCAATCCCGAACAGGTTGTTTTCTGAATTGCAAGGTGGGTGAGAAACAATGCTATTCCGGCAAGTGCATCTCTCCCGTAATGCAGTACAGGATAAATTATGCCCCCGTTACCCTCTCCACCGATTACTGCCTCCCTCCTTTTCATTTCCTGAATAACGTTTACCTCACCGACAGCAGAAGTATAATGCCGACCTCCATATCTTGAAGTTATGTCTCTAAGTGCCCTGGTTGATGACAGGTTAGAAACCGTGTTCCCCGGCGTCTGCGACAGAACATAATCTGCCACCGACACAAGAGTATACTCTTCTCCGAACATTTCACCATTCTCACATACAACTGCCAGCCTGTCAACATCAGGGTCAACAGCAAATCCCAGATCTGCTCCCGAACTTTTAACCTTTTCGGAAAGCTCAACAAGATTTTCGGGTAAAGGTTCAGGATTATGTGAAAATTTTCCGTCAGGGGTATCGTTGATGAGAATATATTCTCTCACCCCTAACCTTTCCAGGAGCAAGGGGATAACAAGGCTACCTACAGAATTAATACAATCCACAACAACTCTGAAACCTGCAGATGCAATCTTTTTACTGTCAACGAGTTTCAGATTCATTATCAAATCTATATGCCGTTCTGCCCATGTCCCATCCTTTATTATTCTTCCGGAACCACTGCTCTCGGCAAAAACGAAATCATCCTTGAGGGACAGATTTATTACCTCTCTACCGTCACTCTCCGAGAGAAATTCGCCTTTATCGTTGAGCAGTTTCAATGCATTCCATTGTACCGGATTATGACTGGCAGTAATAATTATACCTCCGTCAGCTCCAATTCCCTGAACGGCAATTTCAACGGTGGGTGTGGTTGCCAGACCGACATCCGTCACGTTAATACCCATTGCCTGCAGGGTGGCGTTAACTATGCTGGCAATGATTTCTCCTGAAGGTCTGGCATCGCGGCCTGTTACAATATTAACCTTTTCCTTCCCTTTGCTCTGTTTTACCCATTGCCCGAAAGCGGCGGTAAACATAACAATATCAACAGGAGTCAGATTTTCTCCCTGCCTGCCGCCAACTGTCCCCCGGATACCTGAAATTGATCTTATAAGTGTCATCTGTAAAAAAGTTAAATGAATTGCAAAAATGCAAAAAAATGAAATAAGTAATATCTCGCTAATTAATTGTAAATTTGCACCCTGATTTTTATAAAATGCCTTCAAAAAACATTAAAGAAAATAAACACGGATTAAAGAAAGAGACTGCTTTAAAAGGCAAAAAATCTGAAGAACTGATAAGATTAAACAGGTTTATTGCCGCAAGCGGGGTATGTTCCCGGCGAGAAGCCGACGAGCTTATCATGAGGGGATTAATCAGGGTAAACGGGAAACAGATAACAGAACCCGGCTACAAAGTAAAAAGAGATGATGATGTACGGTATAAAAATAAAAGACTGGTACCTGAAAAAAAGACATACATTCTCATGAATAAACCGAAAGGTTATGTGACAACAACATCCGACCCTGACGGCGCACCGACGGTTTTAGATCTGATAGGAAATAAAATTGAAGCAAGGGTCTATCCTGTCGGAAGGCTTGATAAGAATACCACAGGTGTACTTCTTCTGACCAATGACGGTGAACTGGCTGCCAGACTCACCCATCCACGTTACGAAAAAAAGAAAGTATACCATGTATTTCTCGACAGAGATATTGCAAAAAGCGATCTTGAAAAACTTATAAAAGGTATTGATATCGGGGATGAAACAGTTTATGCCGACGCGGCAGCTTATCCCTCACCCGACGATAAAAGTCAGGTCGGAATTGAAATACATTCCGGCCAGAACCATGTTATAAAAAGAATGTTCGAGAAACTGGGATATAAAGTTAAAAAACTTGACAGAGTCTATTTCGCCGGACTTACAAAAAAGAATCTCCCGCGTGGGAAATGGAGATTTCTCACCGAAAAAGAGATCAATATGCTTAGAAGAGGTATTTTTTAAATAAAATAAAAATTAAATGCATAAATCAGGATTTGTAAATATTCTCGGGAATCCGAATGTAGGTAAGTCAACACTTATGAATGCAATGGTTGGTCAGAAACTTTCGATAGTTACACCGAAAGTACAGACCACACGCCATCGTATTATGGGCATTCTGAACGGTGAAGATTTTCAGATTGTTTACTCCGACACTCCTGGTATAATAAAACCGGGTTATAAACTGCATGAGCAGATGATGAAATATGTGACCGGGGCACTTACCGATGCGGATGTAATACTGTATATTACAGACGTTCAGGAAAAGATTGATCCAGAAGGAGAAATAATTCAGAAAATAAAGAAAATAAATATTCCGGTTATTATTGTCATCAACAAGATAGATCTGACCACGCAACCTGCCCTCGAAACTCTTGTAGCTACGTGGAAAGAATGGTTCCCGGGTTCAGATGTTATTCCTGTTTCGGCAATCTACGGTTTTAACCTCGATCAGCTTCTCAAAGCAATTTTAAACCTTCTGCCTGAAAATCCGCCCTATTTCCCTAAAGACCAGATAACCGACAAAATGGAAAGGTTTTTTGCAGCCGAAATCATCAGGGAAAAAATATTTTTAAATTATCATCAGGAAATTCCATATTCGGTTGAGGTCGAAATTGAAAGTTTCACAGACCTTGAAAACCTTAGCAAAATCAGAGCCGTTATACATGTTGCACGAGAAAGCCAGAAAGGAATCATCATAGGCCATCGGGGACAAATGTTAAAAAAAATAGGAACTGAAGCCAGAAAAGAAATGGAAGAATTCTTCGGACGAAAGATATATCTTGAATTATATGTTAAAGTAACGGAAAACTGGCGGGATAACCCCAGGATACTTAAAAGGTTCGGATATTAGCAAGTTAAATTACTTTTCATATTAATTAATTTATGAGCAGGATAGTTGCCATAGTCGGTAGGCCCAACGTTGGTAAGTCAACTCTTTTCAACCGACTTACGCAAAGCCGGCAGGCAATAGTTGATGAGGAAAGCGGTGTTACACGTGACCGTATATACGGTAAAGCCGACTGGAACGGGGTTACTTTTTCGGTCATTGATACAGGGGGCTACGTTGAAGGTTCAGATGATATTTTTGAAGGTGAAATTAATAAACAGGTTCAGATTGCCATTGACGAAGCCGATGCAATTATTTTCCTGACCGATGTAACTACGGGCGTTCATGAGCTGGATAAATCTGTAGCATCTCTTCTCAGGAAATCGGGTAAAAAAATTTTTCTGGCAGTCAATAAAGTAGATAACAGCTCACGTATCAGCGAAGCTCTTGAGTTTTATGAACTTGGCCTGGGAAATCCTTATCCTTTGAGTTCCCTGAACGGCAGTGGCACGGGAGAACTGCTTGACGACCTCATAAAAGTACTTCCGTCATCCGGGGATGAGGAAGAAACAGAACTGCCAAGGGTGGCAATTGTCGGACGACCTAATGTTGGTAAATCATCCCTTCTTAATTCCCTGCTCGGCGAAGAAAGAAACATTGTTACACCTATCGAAGGAACAACAAGAGACTCCATTTATACAAAATACAGCAAATTCAATCACAATTTCCTTCTGGTTGATACTGCAGGCCTCAGAAAAAAAAGCAAAATAAAAAATGACATTGAGTTTTATTCGGTTATGAGAGCCGTTAAAGCTGTTGAAAATTCTGACGTGTGCCTGCTGCTTATAGATGCAACAAGGGGTATTGAATCGCAGGATATAAGCATATTTTCTCTCATACAGAGAAACAATAAAGGTCTTATAATTCTTGTAAACAAATGGGACCTTATAAAAAAAGATTCAAATACAGCCAGGCTTTTTGAAGAGGAAATCAGAAAGCGCACTGCTCCTTTTACCGATTATGATATTCTGTTTATTTCAGCTATTAATAAACAACGTATCCATAAAATACTTGACCTGATAGAAAAAGTCAACAATAACCGGAAAAGAAAAATACCCACCTCCGAACTTAATGAAGCAATGCAGGAGGCCTTCAGGGCTTATCCGCCTCCGGCGGTAAGGGGCAGAGATATAAAAATAAAATATGTTACCCAGTTACCTTCATATTCTCCATCTTTTGCTTTTTTTTGCAACTATCCGCAATACATAAAAGAGCCCTACAAACGTTATCTTGAAAACAGACTAAGAGAATATTTTGATTTAACAGGAGTTCCTGTAAAAATATTCTTCAGAAAAAAGTAAATTGGTTTGATTTTTGATAAAAAATAAAAAGATAAAAAATTATTAATGCATACCCTAAGACATATCCTGGCGGTTCTTGCAGCAGGTTTTTTAATAACATCCTGTGTTAAAATAGAGAATTTACCTCCTGAGCCGTCAATTAGTTTCAGAAGTTTCGAAGTTTATGACACAACAGATATACTCGGAAACCAGATCAAGGGAGGAAGGCTTAAATTTTATTTTGAGGATGGTGACGGAGACCTCGGGTTAAATAAGCAGGGTTATGCAGATTATGACACTATAAATTTGTTTGTCAAATTGTTAAGATACAAAAACAATGAAATTATACCCGCACCGGATAATGATCCTCTTAAGCCTTCAGGATACCGGATACCTTATATGGAGAGGACCGGTCAGAACAAAATTCTCAGAGGTATAATAAAAATTACTTTCTTTTACTTTTTCTGGTCACCGGCTGATACAATTTACTACGAGTTTTATGTAAAGGACCGGGCAGGCCATATCAGTAACACAGAAAGAACATGCCAGATTATCTTAAACAATAACGGAATTTGTACCGGAGAGTGAAAATTAAATCCTTATCCCCATTACCAGAACATCATCCACCTGTGCGTAATCGTTTTTCCAGTCGAAGAAGAATTTCTCAATTATCTCCTTCTGTTTTGCCATCGGAAGGCTGTGGACTTCTTCAATAAGAGATTTAAACCTCGCTATTTTCATTTTCTTACCATCTTCGCCCCCGAACTGGTCGGGAAAACCGTCGGAGAATAAATAAATACTGTCGCCCTTACCAAGGTAATACTCCAGGTCATCAAAATATTTTTCCTTTACCGACTCACCCCCCACCGAGTATTTATTGCCTTTGATATAATAAAGTTCTCCCCCCATGATTATTATTATGGGCCGCATTGCAGATGCCAGTCTGACATGCCTGCCCGGAATATTTATTTCACAGATAACCATGTCCATGCCGTCGTTCGAGACACCCACGTCTATGTTTTGATTCAACGTCGAAATTATCTGTTTGTCGAGCATCGTCAGTATCTGGGAAGGTTTTGTAATTCCTTTACGGGTAATTATATCCTGTAAAAGTGTTGCGCCAATCATCGACATGAATGCACCGGGAACACCATGACCTGTTGAATCGGCGCATACAATTATAAATCTTTCATTGTCGAGACGTTCAAACCAGTAGAAATCTCCGCTTACTATATCTCTTGGGTAGAAAATCACAAAACTGTCTGCAAATACTTCTTTGAGTTTGTTTACATCAGGCAGAATGCTGGCCTGTATCCTTCTGGCATAATTTATACTGTCAGTTATTTCCAGGTTCTGCATCTCAATCATCTCTTTCTGTCTGACTACTTCACCGGTTCTTTTCTCAAGTTCTTCCTCCAGGTATTTCTGGACCTTTTCCTGGGCTTTTTCCCTCTGCCTTACAATAAGAATAACAATGCCGGAGACTGCAAATATCATCAGAAGAATAAAATACCAGGTTCTCCAGAAAGGGGGGTTGATAATAAAATCTATGGATACAGGCTTTTGATCCGATATTCCGGCGTTATTGTATGAAATGATATTAAATCTGTATTTGCCGTCACGTAATGAATAGGTTGTTTGTCTATCCGTTTTTAATTTCGACCATTCGTCATCCCAGTTTTCCATTTTTGTGCTGTAATAAACTCCTTCAGGGTTACTCAGATTTATTCCGACATATTCAATCTTTATTGTGTATTTGCTGTAAGGAAGCACATATTCTTTCCTGAGCGGATACCTTATATTATTAATAGTAACTGCTATTAAATTGGTTTTCGGGATAACAGACTTTGTTTTTTCATGCTTCCCGTCGTAAATAACAAGGCCCTCGGTAGTTCCAAACAATATTCTTCCTTCAGGGTCGATTGCAATGGCATTAGGATTGCAACTGGAACTTTTCATAAAATCAGGAGAATATTTCTTTATCCCTCCTGATTGTGAATCAAACAGAGAGAAACCTCTTTCATGTCCTATCCATATTTTTCCGCTGCTGTCGGCCAATATGCTGTAACAGAAATTTGAAAAAAGCCCTTCATAGGTCGTAAAATTATTCACTGAATCGCCGGTGAACCAGAACAGGCCGTTACCTGCAGTTCCGGCCCATATATCTCCTTCCATATCTTCAATATAACAAAGAACTTTATTTCTTGTGATGCCCGACATCACCCTTCTTCCTATTTCTACACCATCCTTCAGCGTTACCCTGTAGAGTCTGTCGCATTCAGTTGCCGGCAGGGCTTTCCCGTCACGTAAAAAAATTATCTGGTTTATACTGTTGTGAGGCAATCTGTCTTCTATGTTGAATTTTCTGATTGTTTTACCCGTATTTCTGTTAACAACAATGATGCCGTCAAGGGTTGACAGCCATAGGTTCTGACCTTCTGATGCTATGTGGCGAATATAATTTTGCCCTGAATTTTCAGAAACATAAATCTGCCGTATCTTCCCGTTTTTACCATTAAAATAGAGGCCTTTACCACGTGTTCCTATCCAGATGCTTGAGGAATTTTCATACAGGTAGGCTGATACCTCAATATTTATTTTGTTTCTTATATCGGTGTATCCTTCCCTTTTACCCGTTGAAGGATTAAAATAGTAGAAGCCGGTTGCCGTACCAAGGAAATATTTTGAGCCTTCAGGGCTAATATGAATTATATTGTTTTCTTCCGGTAAATTACCGGGAGCATAGACGAAAAGGGCACGGGAATAAAGCATTGAAATACCTTCTCCGTACAATCCGGCCCATACATTGCCTTCATAATCTTCGAAAACAACTGTTACATCATTGCTTTGCAATCCGTTACCGGTTGTAAAAACTTCAATATCTTCAAGTGTTCTTTTTTCTGAATTAAATAAAAATTTTATCAGTCCTGAACCCAACGTGGCCATCCATATTTCCCCGTTTTCATTCCTGAAAAATGACTTTGCATTAAGGTCTTCCTGGAGAATCTTATTATCAGGTATCGCAATTTCAGAAATCCCGTTTCTCAGAGTCAGCAAATAAATTCCCGAACCTTCAGTTCCAACAATAAATGAATCATTATCAACAGGGAATATGCAGTTAATCCTTGTATATTCTATTCCTTTTATTTTATTTTCAATCTTAAGCGAATCTCCTTCAAGCCTGCAGTAGAGAAGATTTTCCACTGTTCCGAGAAGAAGAGTATTTTCTGATAGAAAAACTGCACACGACATTATTATACCTCGCGGAACCGAATATTTTATCAATCTGTCAGGATTCTCCGGGCTTATTTTCACAATCGATTTTTCCTGCGGAACGATTGCAATATATTCATCATCTGACCGGACAATCTGACTTATACTCTGAAATCCAAGGTCCCTGAATTTAACCAGTTCCCCGTTCAATGTATAAAACAATGAACCGTCGTTGCATCCGAACCATAACCTTCCTGTCTCATCTCTAAAACTGCAAACTGCGTATCGTGTGGTAATGCTGTCGGGGTAAGGTACCATATGGAAATTTATTCCGTCGAATTTTGCAATTCCGTTTCCGGTACCTACCCACAGGAAACCGTTATCATCCTGGTTAACAGTATAAACGTAAGTACTCGGTATATTGCTCGAACTACCAAAATTTTTAAAACTGTATATCTGCCCGCTGAGTTTTGGAATCATAAAAAAGTATAGAGCAGTCAGGCATAAAAAAATTTTTCGTATCCGGAAGACAAACAGTTTACCTTTTAACATTTACTGGCTCTTATCTACTTTACGCACAATTATTTTTGGTTGATAAATCGGCACTCCTCCAATAGGTGCGCTGAAGAATTTAAGGTTATCACCCCGCTGGTTTTCAAGTGAAATAACCACATTGTTATTTCTAACCAGAAATTCTTTTTTCTTGTGAAACTGAAAATCCAGTGATGAATTAACTTCTTCAGGCTCAACGCCGATACGCGATTCCACCCAATCATCCTCATTTGATATCGGGACCTGAATTCCTTTTCTGACTCGTGATACTACAACTATCGTTCCATCGTCATCCCAGTCAAAATTCTTCTGTTTGACATATATAACTCCCTCATCAACAAAAGGATAAATATGGGATACACTCTGGGTATTGTTCCACATCCTGAAAGTATATTCATAAGTAAAAGCATTTGCTCCTTCAATAGGAACATCATTATTTGGTTCGCGCGAGAGAAAGTATCTGTAAAGATTACCGTCATCACCGCTTATGCCGTCTGCAACGACTTTGAAAATATATCCCCATTTTTCGCTGTAATCTCCTTCTGTCGGATTAAATGGCCCGAAAGTATAATATTTATTGTCATACCGGCTGTCTTCTCCGAAAATTCTTGAGGCAAGCAAGGTGCCGCTTTTGTAATTACCTGTTGGCTGCAGACCTCTGGATTCTTCATTTACTTCAGGATCTACTCCTTTCCCTCCGTAAACGGAGAAAAGTGTCCGGGTATTCCATTCACCCTTAGGCTCATCATGTTCTCCACCTGTGTCAGGATCAAAAACCCTGATATAGAATCTTCCTTTGTATTCTTTCGGAATCGCAAAAAACCATGTCTGGGAAAAATCGTCATCACCCCATGAAGTTGCTCCATTACCGCCAAATGTCACCAGAAAAGGGATATTTTCATCTTCCCCGGGAACAGGCTGAGCATAAGAGTTAGCTGTCAAGCAGAGGATGATAATTAATGTAATCAGGTTATATTTTAAATTCTCTTGAATCATTACGCTTTAAAATTAATTATTTTCCTCCAGGCTTACGGTCTACAGCAATATTTTTCGAAACACACGTTTCCATTATCTTTCCGCTCTTGTCCGGTGCTGAAGAAACTATTAACTGTATAGTATAATTGCCTGGCCTTTGATATATCTTTTCAACTTTCGTGCCGATTGCTATCGTTTCATCGCCGAAATTCCAGTAATATTGATTTATCGTCCATCCCGGCAGATATGTACTGTCGGCATCGAAAATCACCTTTTCCCCCTCAAAACACCTGTCGGGCCCGGAAATATAAGCCTGTTCTATCTGTTCAACCCTAAGGTCATATGTTTTTTCATTTACCTCAATTTCATTTGTCAGAAGATTGACTATATCAAGTCTCACAGTGTAATCGCCCGGACCTTTGAAACAATGGATTACCTGAACCCCTTCTGCTGTTTCACCGTCGCCGAAATTCCATTTGAATTTGAAAGGCACTGGAAGTGTATCGTACTTTATTGCATTCTCTTCTATAAACTCATAGCAATAATTATTCTTCTGAAGAGCTGCACATATATCCTTTCTTATGATATTTGATGTAAATTTCCAGATATCGTCATCCCTGCCGGTTCTTCTGGCGAAGAAACCTTCCTGCATATTATCCGATGCACACAGGGCAAAATCGTCCGATTTCGAATTAATTGGCTCTGGCATCGGAACCGGCTCGTCCCATTCTCCGTCAACCAATACGGTATAATATACGTCCATGCCTCCCATATTAGGGGCAGTAACCGGACGATCGGAAGAAAAGTAAAGCCTGCCTGAAGGATGAATATAAGGATAGTTCTCCTTTGAGGGTGAATTGACTTTACTGCCAAGGTTTTTCGGAACACTCCATCTGTCATTGACAAATTCACACATCCATATGTCTGAGCTTCCCTGGCCTCCTGGCATATCTGAAGCAAAGAAGAGGTACTTACCATCCCGGCTTATACTGGGATGGGCAACATTATATTGTGTGCTGTTGTATTCAAAAGCCCGTACGTTTGTAATATTACGTCCCGACAGTTCCCCGATGAAAATACCAAGTGTATTCTTTGTATTTTTTTTTCGTGCTGCTTTACCCGACAGCACACTGCTTGTAAAATAAATTGTAGAACCATCAGCAGAAACCGATACCGGACCGCAAAAGAAAATCTGAGCATCCGAAACTTTTATTTCGTAAGGCTCTCTCCATTTAAAAGTATCCCGACTTGCAGAAAAAAACAGATTGTATAATCTCTCTTCGTTATACGTGGTAATATTTTTTGCACTGCTGGCACGTCTGTCGGAGCAGAAAATTATACCGTCTTTTATGATAACCGGAGCAATATCATTGAACTGGGATGTATTAAAAGGCATTTTCTCAATGTTATAAACCATGGGCTGGGAATAAAGAAGGCCTCTCTCAAGAATTAAGAAGAAAACGAATATTGCAATATGTATCCATCCTGATTTCATGCTCTAAAAATATCTTGGGTTTGTGGCCGACACCTTATAACCAAACTCATATCTCAGAATCACTTCATGCGAACCTTTTGAATAATTACTCATTTGCCCAGCAGGATAATCGTACGAATAACCGAACATAAGCTGAGGAGTCACCTGTAACTGTATTATCCCGACAATAACATCCTCATAAGTACGCCACGAAGCTCCTACCCATAAAAAATCAAAAAAGATAAAATTTCCGTTCATATCAATTCTGATTTCATTATCGCCTGATTCTTCCCTTAAAGGATAATTTACCAAAACGGAAGGTTTAAACCTGAATGAATTTGAAAATGAAATCAGCGCACCGGCAGTTAAATTAACATCGAATTCCTTAAATGTGTCGTAACTGATTTCGCCTGAACTGCTTTTCAGGTAAGTAAGAAAAGAAGGGACTGAAGCGCCAATAAAAAATCTTTTATTTGAAAAATATATGCCTGCTCCGACATTTGGAAGCATGTAAGGCTTATCGTTTGTTTTAAAAACCGGATCGTTAGGGTCTATAAGAATTATTCCCGTATAGTCTGTATTTGACATGTCAAACCCTGCCCTCAAACCCATTGAGAGCCTGCTTTTACCCATAACAATATGATATGCGTAATCGGTAAAAACACTTGTTGTCCGCGTATACCCGTACCGGAAAAACTGCCCTGATAATCCCAGTCCGACCTTATTATTTTTCAGCAGAGTATGCATTGAAACTGTCTGGAACACCGGAGCTCCTTCTATGCCCATCCATTGCATCCTGCCCGACACGAAAAAACTCAGGGCTTCGCGTGTTCCGGCATATGCCGGGTTGATAACGAGCCCGTTATGCAAATACTGGCTGTATACCGGATAGAAAAAGCTAATCTTTGTCATATCCGAAGCCCCGTTTTGTCCTCTCAGAAGCAGACACGACACAATCAGTATTAGCGATGTTAACCTTCCTTTCATCCGCATTCGAACGGTGAAAATATCAAATTTTCTTAAAATCAATAATTATATCTTTTCAACACTATAAATCCGCTCTTTATAAAAGATGAATTATTCCTTTTTGATTTAATTGTCAGCATATAATAGTATGTACCTTCAGGCAAAGGATTTCCTCCGCTTTCGCCTTTCCAGTTCTCCCATGTACGGCCTTCGGTATTTGTAGTAAAAAATATTTCGCTTCCGGCACTGTTGAGAATTCTCAGTGAACATTCATTGTAATTAAGATCAAGTCCTAAGATGACAAATTCATCATTAATTCCATCCCCGTTAGGCGAAAATCCCTGAGGAATTACCAGTTCATGGACGTTAATAACCATTTCATCTTTAGATTCGCATAATCCATTAACCACTTTCCATTCGAATCTGTTTTCTCCAGGTGAAAGGTTGATAACTATTGAATCATTAACAATTTGTGCCCTTCCAGAGAGAACACTCCACGTACCTGTTCCGACAACCGGTTTTGCCGCATGCAGGGTATCGACCATTTCGAAAGAATAAAGATCTTTATCGGGCCCTGCATTTACCTGACCGGTACGTTTGTAGAATGTAATTTCCACCGAATCTTTGCTAATGCATGTCCAGTTTACTTCCTGCCAGTAGAATTTTTTTATAAGCATTACGGGTGCACTTAAAGAATCTATTGCCACAGTCATTGTTGGACCGGGAGCTGTAGTGCTGACCACATCTGAAGGTAAAAGCCATGTACCTGTGCCCACGCTGGGTATTGCTTTCAGGGTATATACCGGTCCGCAGACTGCATCATCAGCACCTGCATTAGCAACCGGTGTTCTGTAAACTGTAATTTTTCTCGAACCTGCAAGTGATGTGGCACTACACCCATTACCATCAGTCAAACCCTGCAATGTATAGTTATAAACCTCCATGGTGCCCGCCGGCACTTTATTAATAATAATTACTGTATCCTGATTCTCTATATTATTCAGTACCACGGGTACACCGTTTTCAAGGTATGTCAGATTCCATTTTGAAGCACCTGTCAAATGAATTTTTAGCGGCACCGGCAATCCGCTGCAAACCGTAGTATCAGTAACAGAAATTATTGAACCTTCAGGCAGCGGGTTGATGCTTATGGCTGCAACATTTGAAGTATCAATACAGCAGTTTGCGGGACCTGATAAGATTATCCTCCTGTAAAACATGGGGTTGGTTAAAGGAGGAGGAGTGTAATTCTGCTGATTGTTTGTTCCGCTTGCCGGTACCCATGATGAAACCCCGTCGGGACTCTCTATCCATAGCCATGTGGGTGTTCCTCCGGCGCCTCCGGTAAGGGGAGTTCCCGAGATCACCGGGGAAGAATTGTAGCAAACAGCCGATTTGTCTGGCATAATTACATTATTGGTTATCGAGGGTAACACGGTTACCTTTATCACCGCACTTATATTGCTACACATTCCAGAGATAACAATTCTCCGGAAATAATGTACAACAGGATCCGGTGTCGCATTAATAAGAGCTGCAGGCTGATAATCTTTCCCTGTTGCTCCTGCAATGGAAGAATAGCCTGATGTCTCATTAAGTGAAGTTTGCCATTGATAGGTATAGTCGCCGGGTATTTCTGTTCCGCCCGATGGTGTTGAACCGATAAAAAGATTGGGAACACTTCCGCTGCAGATAGTTGTGTCAGTGAGACCTGATTTGAGGCTTATATTGTTGTTAATTATTGATTTATGAACATTAATAACAAGAATGTTACTCGTATCTCTGCAGGCTGAAGAAGTAACTATTCTTCTGTACCATGTTGTATCGGTGAGGGAGGGAGGCAGATAGTTTTGCTGGTCTGCGGGATTGGGTCCTACGGCAGTGCTCCAGATTGATGATTTGGTTTTGCTCTGCCACAGGTATGAATATGTCCCATTCCCGTTTACGGGAACTGTTCCTGTAAGCCCGGCAGGCAGACTGCCTGAACAGATAGTCTGGTCGGCAGATATAGTATTATTCCCGATTACAGGCCATGAAGTCAGCTTGACGGGCGCACTGCGGTTTACACAAACATCATTACTTCCCGAATAAACAACTCTTCGGAAATAGAGGGTTCCCGGAAATGAAGGGGATGTCTCAACAGGATTGTAATCTGGATTATTAATGCTTCCCTCAGCATCCGACCACAAGGTGCCGTTAGTGCTGCTTTCCCATTTGTAACGGTAAAAACCGTCGCCTCCGTCCAGTACGGGTTTTACTGTTGCACTTATATCCGTAAACAGCATCCCGTGGCAAATTTCTTCATCCGGAGTAAGTATCAGATTGTTCTTAATTGTATCTAAAACCGTGATTTTCACGAAAGCCGAGGAGTCGATACATCTTCCCGATATGACTGTACGCCTGTACCATGATGTTTCCTTCAGTGCCGGAGGTGGAGTGTAATTTTCTTCATTATAAGTATTTACAGGCAATATAAATTTGCTGCTGTCGGTACTGACTTCCCATCTGAAGTAATAAATTCCGTTTCCGTCCTGAAGAGTAGCTTTTGAAGTAAATGTGGGCGGATCCTGTGCAAAACATATTGTATCGGAAGTACCGATTATGTTATTTTTTATATAAGGCTGTACTATAATCTTTACGGGTTTGCTTACGTCAATGAGCGGGAGTGGCGATGAGTTATCTTTTACTATTCTTCTGAACCATACGGTACTTGTTTCAACCACAGTGGGGGTATAATCTATATATGAAGCATCTGTTCCGCTGGCTATCTCTGTCCATGTTACCTGGTCGTAGCTCTTTTCCCATGTATAGGTATACGGTTCCACTCCTCCAACGGGTGTTGTACCCGTAAGTTTCGGGGGGAGCATGTTTGAACAGACTGAATCTATCTGGTTGCCTGTTACGGAAGATCTTATTGAGTTGAAGAGGAAGCCGTTAAGTGCTGCCTTAAAATTTGTTTTCATCTGTCCTGCCATGCCAGGTCCGGCTAATGGATTGGAACTAATGCCGGCAGCTCCTCCAGTCAGAAATGTTGTGACATTTGCAGGCAGATCTGTACTTACCCAGATAAGTCCTCCCCCTCCTCCACCGCCTTCTCCTCCGCTATCCATAGGTCTGTCACCACCTTTTCCTCCGGTAACATACAATGAGAGAGCTGATGTGCCGTAATTTTTCACTGACAGAGCTATTGAACCACCGGCGCCACCGCCACCTGCACCTCCGTTACCCGAAGCATCGCCTCCCGGCGCTCCCGAGGCACGTATATGGCCACCGTTCCCGATGATTGAATCTGCAACAATGATAACAATACCCCCTCCGTTACCTCCCGGACCTGCCGTTCCTCCCGACGAAGCTCTTGTAGAACTGCCTCCTCCTCCTCCCATAAAAAGACCGGCTGATATCGAAGGGTGATCTGCCTTTATCCCTCCCAAACCTCCCACACCAATATTGGGCGAGCAGTAAAAATCCTCGTAACCTCCTGCCCCGCCTTTACCCATAAAGGAGCCGCCTCCTCCTCCGGCAAACCTTCCGTTGCCTCCGCCACCTCCTGTATAATTCGGCCCATAACCCTTTACATAATCAGGTACAAGCAACGTTCCGCCCCAGGTATAATTCGCAATCCCCTCACCTTTGTAACCGGCATTGGTAAAAGACCAAGAATAGAATGGTTTACCGTACAAACTCTCATTTACCGACCTGCATATACCATCACCTATAGTATCTTTACCACCCGTAAAACCCTTACCTGTAACATTAATATCGGCTGACAGTTTTAAAGTACGCCCGATAATCAACGCCAGAACTCCGCCTGTTTTTTTCACCGGATCCCAGCCATTAACCGTTAGAGTACCGGTCACATCGACACTGTTATAAAACGGAACCCTGACAACCTGGACATTACCAGCTGACCCATAACTGTTTTTAATCTCATTCCTGAAAATAATCTCTTTCGTTCCGGTATTTACACTCTGTGTGATGAGAAACTCCCACAAACCGGGCTTGCCAATAGTGTCCTGCAACTGTCCATACGATCCCGCTTCGTCCAGAATCATTACCCCCTGCATCTGTATTATGAGAACAGTATCTCCGCCGGCAACTGTAAACCCGGTTACATCATCAACTGTTACACGATCAACACCTATGGAAACAACATGAGCTGCAGGCATGTTTAAAACACCGGAAAGGCTTTTCTGCGCAGGGGAGCTGATACTGAATATCAACATAAAAATTCCTGCCAGGAATGAAAATATTTTACCTGACAATTTAAATACCATCAATGTCCTGTCTGAATCTGCTAATATAACTAAAATAATTCTATAAGTTAAAAGTTAAAAAGTTAGTTTTTATTTAGCCTGTCCAAACTTTTCTACGGTGAATTTTACGGGAAGTTCCACAAAAAATACTGAACCCCTGTCTTTTTCAGATTCAAACCATACCCTGCCGCCGGCTATTTCAACATATCGTTTTACTATTGAAAGTCCAAGCCCCATACCCGATGATTTTGTTGTAAAATTGGGAGTGAAAAGTTTAGGCTTAAGTTCCTCAGGTATTCCTGTACCGTTATCAGCTACTGCGACAATTACTTTGTCGCCCTTGAGTTCCAGACCTATTTTTACCAATCCGTTCCTTCCCTGAGGTATTGACTGGATAGCATTCTTTATAAGATTGGAAAAAATACTGTTGATATGTTCTTTATCAGCATAAATAAAAACCCTGCACTCTAGCGGCCAGTTAATCCTGAAGGATATGTTTTCAGTATCCTTGAAAAGTTCAAGTGTGGTTCTCAGTTGTTCAATCAAATCAAGATCTGCCGGATTAGCTGATGGCATCTTTGCAAATGACGAGAAGGCCGAAGCTATTGAAGACAGTGTTTCAATATATTCTATCTGGTTTTTCGTAAACTTCTCCAATCTCTTTTCAAATCCGGGCGTACCATCTTTCCACGATTTATAAAGCTGCTGAACATTCAGTTTCATTGGTGTGAGAGGATTTTTTATTTCATGTGCAACCTGCTTTGCCATCTCTCTCCATGCATATTCTCTTTCAGAATCTGCAAGCTTACGGGCACTTTCCTGCAATTCATCTACCATGCGGTTATACTGGTTTACCAGATCTCCGATTTCATCATGACCCCTGTATATAAGATGCTCACTTTTCCTGCCGAGCTGCACAGATGCAAGTCCTTCACTGAGCATTCTGAGAGGAGCCGTAAGGCGTCTGCTTATCAGAAAGGCTATTACCATTGTAATTATTACAATAAGAAGCGTATAATTTACCACTGCCACAATCAGGTTTGTTATCTGCCGTGCAAGTACACTCTCCATCCTGAAATAAGGAAGATTCAGGTAAGCAAGTAATCGGCCCTGATCGTTGTAAAACGGCACATATGCCGATAAATATTCAAGGGATACTATCCTTTCCCGCTGAATATATTCGCTTTTTGTAAGATTTTCAAGGTTTATGAATGCATTCATATTCAGCCTCCGGCTGGTGAGGTTGCGGTAAAAAACCTCAGGCCTTGAAGTTGCCATAAGATAACCGTTTCTGTCATAAAGGTTTATATCGGTATTAAACACATTCGACAGCTTAATTAGATACTCATTCAGCGACGGATTGGTAACATCTCTCCAGTCGGCAGCCAGATCGGGCTCTTCTGCAAGACGCTCGTCAAGCTCGGTATAAATGGAATTTATCTTCTCCTTTATATTTTCAAGATGCCTGCTTTTGTATTGATTTACACTGAATACGGCAACAATAACACCTGCACAGATAAACGACAAAAGCAACACCGATATGAATGATAACTGCAGTTTCTGCCTGAAATTCAAATAAAAAAGACTTCTTAATGAAGGCTTTCTGACAATCAGAAAAACAACATTCAGACACAGGAGGGTGAAGGCAAAAATATATGCAAATGAGATCAGCACATCGGCAAAAGAAATCCTTCTGCTGCTGATCATTACTGTTACATTACCGCTCCGGTAAAGGAGATGCTTGTAACCTTCCCTGTTAAAGACCCTGAAATCCTGTTCCCTTTCCAGATATGCATCATCAGTCTTATCATATGGAAAATCACCGGTTCTTAAAACCCGGTTCCCGTTTATGTATTTTGCAAATGAATAATACTTCAGACGCGAATAACCCTGATACTTTTTATCCAGAAGCAATTCAGAGTAACCTTCCTGATATGAGTCTATATCATTATAAAGCTCGATAAATAATCCTTTCTTCCCCCCATCGGGCAGATCATAAAGTATTTTACCCAGATAATAAGCCCTGCCGCCCTGTCCTTCCAAAAAATAAAAACCGGTTCCTGTAATCTGGTGCCCGTATTTCTCAACGCGTTCTCTGAAAAAATCAAAGCAGTTGTCAATCATCTTCTCTTCCGACGAGATCCATAGAGGGGAATCGTGACGACAGGATACCACATAAAGGTAAAAATTACCCCAGTAACCGCCAAAATAGACATTATGAAGATAATATGTTATTGTATCAATTTCATTTTGCGTAGCAAATTCCCTGCATACCATTTTTCTCAGAAGGGTATCGGACGACAGTGAAGGCCACATGTCAATAAGCAGATGTTCTGCCACAGGATCGTGTTCCGTTGAATAGGCAACCGCCAATACTTTTCTCTGCTCCAGAGACTTCCGCTCTGAGATATTTATGACATAATAGAGGGTATAAAGGGAGAAAAAAACTGATACAAAGAGTATCAGATTAAAAGTTATTGTTTTTTTCATCAGGGTGAACCATGTGGCCGGTACCATCGCCGCATAAAATATCATTAAAGCAAAACTGTCGGTACGCAGCAGGGAAGCAATCACACCCATAAAAACCAAAGAAAGGATAAATAACCCGACAAGAACTTTTTCCGATACGCAATCTGCCGATTCCCTGGCAACCTTAATCAGAAAAAACACAGGAACAGACACCAATACCAGAATTGTTATATAACCGGCCAGTGTACCGGGAGTCAGTTCAAGAACTCTGTACGGCTCAAAAACTATATTGGAATCAAAAATAAGCTTTGCTAAAATTAAATGACAGGCCAAGAAAATCATTACTCCGGTAACCAGAAAAACACAGATGACTGCAATACGTCCGGTCTTGCTTCCAATCTTCGGGAATTTTAGCGGAACAAATCTGTAAAATATGTAACTGAGCACGGCGAGTAAAATGCTCAGAACCATCAGATGGCCAAGAGAAGGTATATATCTGCCGAAAGAAATGAGGTACCCGGAGAAGAGTTGTGTTTTCCCGAAAACAGAATACCTGATGAAATAGAGTGTGAGAAAATATAATGCAACGAAAAATAACAGTGAGAATAAAAAGGCAAAGAGACCCTTTTCTGTTGAAGCAATTATTTTTACCGCTCTGAGTATAATTAAAACCAGAAGAAAGAAGGATATCAGCCATAAGCCGGCAGGAAAAACCGCAAAAACAGTAATCCCTTTATCTGCAGGCCAATCAAGATTAAATATCCTTACTCCTTCTTTGTTGTAAACCGGATATTTGCTGCCATTGCCGAAAGATAAACCTGTTCCTTCCGGCACCTTATATACCGGCACAAAACCGTTCCGAACCAGATCATTTTCAAAACCATATTCACTTCTTACCCTCAGAAGGGCTATAATAATCTCACGCCCTGTATGAATCTTTTTCGGGATAAACCACCCGTTGTGAATAAAAACAAATTTTTTCGAGAACAGGGAATCATCATAAACAACAGGCACTTCAAAACTGTTGTCGGTCCAGTGAACAAGTTTTTTGTCGAGATAATCAAGTATGGTTATCCCTTCTTCTGTTATAATACTATTGATTTCGCTGTTTGAAATTGAGCTGAATCCTTCTCCTTTTTCAAGTATATTCTTCAGATTGCTGAGGCATTCTTCGGCAATTGTTTCTTTAGCAATGAGGACTTTATTGAATCTCCTGGTTCTGATCCTGTATTCCAGGTCGCTTTTATAAACTGACTCTGCAAGAAAAGCAAGGATGACTGATACAATTGCCGCAATCAACAAACCTGTTATTTTCCTTTCACTTATCATTTTCTTATCTGACAAACAATATTATCATTCATGATGGTACGGAATTCCTTTAATTATTGTCAACACCCTGTATAATTGTTCCATAAACAATAACCGTACCACCTGATGTGAAAAAGTCATTTTCGATAACGATAGCATAAAGTTTGCTCTTTTATAAACTTCTTCCGAAACACCCCACGGTCCACCGACCAGAAAAAGCAGTCTTTTTTTCGGCATCTGCAGAAATTTCTGCAGTTCGCCTGCAAATCCTAACGTGTCAAGATCTTTGCCTTTTCTGTCGAGTAAAACAACGTAATCATCACTGCGGATAAAGCTGAGTATGGCCCTGCCTTCCCTGAATGTTTGTTCTGCAGGAGGCATCTTCCCGGTATTTTTAAGGTCGGGTACGGTAACAATTTCAAAATTCGTCATTCTGCCGATTCGCGCCGAATAATCCGCAATACCTTCAGAAATGTACTTTTCAACGGTTTTGCCTGTCTGCAATAATACTATCTTCATCTGAACTCAGAACATTCTTTGCCTTTCAAAACAAAAATAGTAATAATACTGTCGCACAGAACAGGCAAACAGATTTCCTGTACAGGGTTTTGGTAAAAGAATTTGTTTAAATTTGCATATTCTGACGAACAGATTAAAAAATTACAATACAATCAGGATGTTTAAGAAGTTAATTTTTTCATCGTTTATTCCGGTTCTGGTTTTCACACTTGTTCAGGCACAGGAGCAGATGAGGATACCGCCCGAAATAATCACTGCCTTCAGAACAGGTAATGCAACCGATATGTCGAGATACCTTAATTCAACATGCCAGATAATGCTGCTGGGCAAAGAAGATTTTTACAAAAAAAATGTTGCAGAAACTATTCTGAAAGACTTTTTTTCGACATACCGTCCCAGAGAATTTATAGTTAAACATCAGGGAGGAACCAGTGATGCCCAGTATGCTATTGGTAATCTGCGGACAGAAAAAGTCAATTTCAGGGTTTATTTTCTTCTCAAGAAAGTAGGTTCTGAATTACTAATACATCAGATACGCATTGATCCTGATGAATCAAAATGACATTTTAAAAGATTTCATTTTACGCTGCCTTGATGAGGACATAGGTGAAGGCGATGTATCGTCTGCAGCCTGTATTCCTCCTGAAGCAAAGGGCCGGGCCAGACTGATTGTCAAAGAAAATTGTGTAATAGCCGGTATGGCTGTTGCGCGCAGGATTTATTCCATAGTTGATGAATCACTCAATCTGGAACTCTTTCTGAAAGACGGTGACGAAGTTAAGAAAGGCACAACAGGTTTTATTGTTTCCGGTAATCTCAGGTCAATACTGAAATCAGAAAGGCTTGTGCTTAATATTCTTCAGAGAATGAGCGGAATTGCAACCGTAACGAGGGCTTATGTAAAACGGCTTGAAGGTCTTAAAACAAAAATAATTGACACCCGTAAAACAACACCCGGAATGAGATTCCTTGAGAAGGAAGCGGTGAGGATTGGCGGCGGAGAAAATCACAGAATGGGCCTTTATGATATGATAATGCTGAAAGACAATCATATAGATTACGCCGGAGGTATTGAAAATGCGATCGCCAGAACAAGAGAATTCATAAAACTCACAGGAAAAAACATTAAAGTAGAAATTGAAGCAAGGAACCTCGATGATGTAAGAAAAATTCTCAAAATGGGAGGAGTTGACCGCATAATGCTTGATAATTTCAGCATTGAAGAGACCAGAAAGGCTGTTGAACTCATTGCCGGGAGATTTGAAACCGAAGCTTCCGGAGGGATAAATCTTGATAATGTCCGCAGTTATGCAGAATGCGGTGTTAATTATGTTTCAGTAGGAGCCCTGACACATCATCTGAAAAGCATTGATATGAGTATCAAGGCTCTTATAAGTCAATAGAAAATTTATTATATTGATTACTCCCGTTTATTATGTGTGTAATAATGACACTTTAAGAAATTTGTTTATTTTTGGCTATTTATAATCGAGCATGAAAAAATGGTTATTGCTTCCGGTTATTCTTCTAACAGTAAGCTGTTCAAAACCAGATAATAATCCGGAAACATATCTTACCGCCAGAAAAGCTCTGGCATACTTCAGGGTAATAGATTCGATATGCGAAGCAGATAAAGGCACGTTATGGGGAATCAATCTCACAGGCCCTGTGGTATTTGTTGACCGTCCTACAAGAAAAATGTTTGCAAACAAGCCTGATAACGAAGGTCAGCTTAAGTTAAAAGAGGATGTTTACCAGGGAACTTTCCCGAGAGAACGGTTAATAGAGAATTCCGCCGTGGAGATTGGCGGAAAAACTTTTGCAATGGTTCCATTGCCTCCTCATGAAGACGAATACCGGATTAAAACCTCAGCAATTAACGCATTGTTTCATTGCCTTCAGAAAAACCTGGGTGTAACTCATGAAAGGATTGCAATACGGTCAATGGACGAGAGATTTGCGCGTATATGGCTCAAACTTGAATTCAGAGCACTGAAAAAAGCTCTTGAAGCTGAAAACCCGGACCCGGTCAGTCATATAAGAGATGCCATAATCTTCAGGGGAGCCAGAAGAGAATTATACCCTCTATCAGTTAAAGAAGAAAACAGGGTTGAAATTTACGAAGGGCTCTCATTGTTTACCTCCATTTTACTCTGTTCAAAATCGCAGGAAGAGGCCAGGCACAGGTTTTATGAAAATTTGGATATCGTTTATAAATTCCCTTCTTTTTCAAGGGCATACGGATCAATTATAGGCAGTACTTATACTTACTTACTCTATTCAGACGGTTACGACGTTAAACCTCTTCTAAAATCAGATACGGCTGACCTCGGAGATATTGTAATTAAGCATTTCAATCTTCAGGTTCCTGCCATATACAGAGATGTTGCAGGAAGTCTTGCGCTGGTTTACGACGTGGACAATATCTATAAGGAAGAAGAACAGAGGATGAACGAAATAAGGGAAAGAATACGAAGGCAGTTATCAAGGTTCACCGAAAAACCTATTGTTACAATAGAACTCGAAAGCCCATATTTTGATTTTGAACCGGAAGATATAAGATCACTCGATACCCTTGGAACAATTTACAATTCGATAAGAATTGCCGACAACTGGGGAAAACTTACCGTGGAAAAAGGCGGCTGCCTTGTTTCATACAACCTCAAATACGTAAGGCTTCCGGCTAAAAATCTGAAAGAATCAAAAAATCATTATTACGGCGACGGGTGGCATATAATACTGAACAACAACTGGAAAATCGTAAGAGTTGACGATAACTACGTTCTGAAAAAAGCCTTACCCTGACAGCTATCTGTTTTCCAGTTCCTTTATTTTTTCTTCCAGAACTTTTATTTTCAGTAGTGCATCGGCCTGTTTCTTTTTTTCCCGTTCAATCACATCTTTCGGTGCATTCTGAACAAACTTTTCATTACTTAGTTTTTTCATAACCGAGGCAAGAAATCCCCTGGTATATTCAAGTTCTTCCATCGTTTTTTTAAGCTCACCGGCAGTATCTAATTTCATTCCGGCAGGAACATAAAACTCAATTGTTCGTACCATGAATGAAATAGCTTCCTGGATTTTTTCTCCGGTAAATCTTATCTCGTTCAGATTACACATTTTCTTTATAACCGGAAAATAATAACCGTCGAAACCGCTGTCAGCTTTAATGTACAGGTCTATCTTTTCGGACTGCGGAATATTTTTCTCCTTCCTTATTGACCTTATGGTACTTATTACTTCTTTAGCCACCTCAAACCGGTTGATAAAACGGTCGTGATGTTTTTTATGCACCGGCATTCTGCTTACCATAATGCTTTCCCCTTCTTTTCTCTCTGAAATCAGGTGCCATATTTCTTCGGTAATAAATGGCATGAAAGGATGAATAACCTGCATCAACCTTTCAAAAATTGACACGGTGGCATTATATGTTTTAATGTCAACAGGTTTCTGATATTCAGGTTTTATAATTTCAAGATACCATCCTGAGAATTCATCCCAGAAGAGCTTGTAGGTTTTCATCAGAGCTTCTGATATCCTGTATTTACGGAAATCGGCATCAATTTCAGCAAGTTTACGGTTAAACATTTCCTCCATCCATTCCACTGCCAGTGCCGATGCTTCAGGCTGAGGTATCTTTTCATCAACTTTCCAGCTTTTCACAAGCCTGAAAGCGTTCCATATCTTATTGGCAAAATTCCTTCCCTGTTCAGGCAGGCTGTCGTTATACAGGAGGTCATTTCCTGCAGGAGAGCAGAGCAGCATTCCTACCCTCAGGCCATCAGCACCGTATTTTTCGATAAGATCGAGAGGTTCAGGTGAATTTCCCAGCGACTTCGACATTTTTCTGCGCTGCTGGTCTCTCACAATGCCCGTCAGATAAACATTGCTGAAAGGTTTTTTACCTGTAAATTCGTATCCGGCAATAATCATCCTGGCAACCCAGAAGAAAAGTATCTCAGGTGCAGTAACAAGATCACTTGTCGGGTAATAATATTTCATGTCGGGATTATCGGGGTTATTGATTCCGTCGAAACATGTTATAGGCCATAGCCACGACGAAAACCATGTATCGAGCACATCCTCATCCTGCCGGAGATCCTTTAAAGTGAGATTTTTATTCCCTGTCTTTCTGCGGGCAAGCTCAAGAGCTTCTTCTTCAGTCTCTGCCACAACGAATTCATTGTCATTGTAGTACCATGCAGGAATTCTGTGGCCCCACCATAACTGGCGGCTGATGCACCAGTCGCGGACATTTCTCATCCAGTGGCTGTAAAGGTTTCTGAACTTTGCCGGATGAAGCATCACTTCACCCGTTAATACAGCATCCAGGGCCGGAACTGATATCTCCTTCATTTTAAGGAACCACTGAACTGACAGCCTGGGCTCTATTACAGCATTTGTTCTTTCCGACCTTCCTATTTTGGTCAAATATTTTTCAACTTTAACGAGATGGCCTGTTTTTCTCAGCTCTTCCTCAGCCAACTCCCTGGCTTTGAAACGGTCTTCCCCGACAAACATCCCTGCTTTTTCACTCAGGGTTCCGTCTTCATTGAAAATGTCAATAAGCGGCAGGTTGTGATGTAATCCTATTTCATAGTCGTTAATGTCGTGCGCCGGAGTTATTTTAAGGCACCCCGTACCGAATTCCATATCAACATATTCATCGAAAATAAAGGGAACCTCCCTGTTCGCCATGGGTACGATGACCCGCTTTCCAGCCAGATGCTTATATCTTATATCTCCTGGATTAGCGCATACTGCCGTATCTCCCAGTATTGTTTCGGGCCTGGTGGTTGCGACAGTAATGAAGTCATCAGTACCTGCAATCCTGTATTTTACATAGTAGAGTTTTGAATGTTCCTCCGAGTATATAACTTCTTCGTCCGATACGGCGGTTCTGGCCTCAGGGTCCCAGTTAACCATCCTTACACCTCTGTATATCAGTCCTTTGTTATATAGCTGAACAAATGCTTTTATCACCGACCGGTATCTTTTTTCATCCATGGTAAAAAGAGTCCTTTCCCAGTCGCAAGAGGCGCCCAGCTTCTTCAGCTGTTCAAGTATAATTCCGCCGTGCTTATGTGTCCACTCCCATGCATGTTTCAGAAACTCTTCCCTGGTAAGGTCTCTTTTTTCAATGCCTTCACTTTTCAGTTTTGCCACTACCTTCGCCTCTGTGGCTATAGAAGCATGGTCGGTCCCCGGTACCCAGCATGCATTCTTTCCCAGCATCCTTGCCCTGCGAATCAAAACATCCTGAATCGTATTATTAAGCATATGACCCATATGAAGCACACCGGTAACATTTGGCGGCGGAATTACAATAGTGTAAGGTTCCCTTTCATCCGGCACGCTTCTGAAAAAGCCATGTTTCATCCAGTAGCTGTACCACTTGCTCTCTGTCCTGCCAGGCTCATATCTCGAAGGAAGATTCATCATCTGAAAAATATTATTTACAGTAATTTAAAGCTGCAAAATTAAAAAAAACATGGAAATTACCCGCCCGAAGTCATACGAACATTTTAAAATCAGAGTCAAAGAAATTTATAAAGTCCATAAAGCTTAAGCAAATTCTGTCTCAATATTCTTTACTTATTTAAATTCTTTACATTTGCAGTTGTTTAACAAAAATATTAATCATGCCGTCAATATCCGACAAAGGTCATATGATGCCTCCCTCACCTATAAGGAAGCTGGTTCCTTATGCCGAGCAGGCAAAACGGAAAGGTATAAAAGTATACCATCTGAATATTGGTCAGCCAGATATACCCACCCCCGATATTGCACTTAACGCCTTACGGAATTTAAACCTCAGCATACTGGAATATACCCATTCAGCAGGAAATGAGTCGTACCGGAAGAAGCTTGCAGGATATTACAAATCAATTGGTATTGATATAGATTATACTAATATTTTAGTTACAACGGGAGGATCAGAGGCTGTATTGTTTGCATTCATGACGTGCCTCAATCCGGGTGAAGAAGTCATTACTCCCGAGCCCTTCTATGCCAATTATAACGGTTTCGCAACAGCGGCAGGAATCAGAATAGTACCGGTAACATCCCACATAAGTGACGATTTTGCTCTGCCCCCAATGAAGGATATAGAGAAAAAAATCACAAAGAAAACAAAGGGCATACTTATCTGTAACCCGAATAATCCCACAGGGTATCTTTATTCAAAGGAAGAACTTTACATTTTACGCGATATAATTAATGAGCACGATCTTTTTCTTTTCTGCGATGAAGTATACAGGGAATTCTGCTATGACGGGGCTGAGCATTTTTCGTCAATGAAACTTGAAGGCATTGAGCAGAATGTTATAATGCTCGACTCCGTTTCAAAGCGCTACAGCGAATGCGGCGTAAGAATTGGTGCAATCGTGACAAGAAACATGGAAGTATTAAATGCTGCTCTGAAATTCGCCCAGGCAAGGCTCTGTCCTCCCGGTCTGGGACAGATAGTTGCAGAAGCATCACTCGATACACCGCCTGAATATTTTGCCGGTGTTAACAGCGAATATACAAGAAGGAGAAATTTTCTGGTTGAAGCCTTAAATAAAATACCTGGTGTTTATTGTCCAAAACCGAAAGGAGCTTTCTACACTGTTGTAAAACTGCCTGTTGACGACGCCGAACGTTTTGCCCAATGGCTGCTTGAAGAATTTGAATATAATAACCAGACGGTGATGGTGGCACCTGCATCAGGCTTTTACTCAACTCCACGGCTCGGAAGAAATGAAGTCAGAATTGCGTATGTGTTGAAAATCGAAGACCTGAAAAATGCAGTTGAAGTGCTTTCCGAAGCTTTGAAAGCCTACCCGGGCAGGGAGAATCAGAATTATTTGTAAAGCAAATATTTGCTTCTGATCTTCATAAACTTCCCAATACCTTCCTTCCATGTTTCCCTTATTTCGTCGGCACTCATGCCCTTAATTATCTGTTCCCTCAGTTGAGGGCCTCCGGCAAGAACATCAAAATAATTATTGAAGAATTTTTCCTTCTCCGGGAAATCGTTGTATGCTTCTATAAGCCAGTTAAGATTGATTTTCGGAGATGGTACCAGTCCGTCTTTCATGGCATTCCGCAGATCGGTACCGTTGCATTTCTGTCCCATCAAAGGTGGTTCGGTTGCACCGGGCATGCTACGTGGGATGAAACTGAAACCCCTGTCGGGTAACAAAGGGTGCCCGAATGCTTGAAACGGGAAATCTGTTCCCCTGCCGCATGAAATTACTGTGCCCTCAAAAAAACATAGTGACGGATACAGATATATTGCCGTCTGATTGGGCAGATTCGGAGAAGGCCTTACCGGTAGTTCATAATATGTCCGGTGCGTATAATTTTTACATTTCACAACTTTCAGGTCGCACTTCTTTCCTCCCGAAAGCCATCCTTCGCCGTTAATCATCTTTGCATATTCTCCCGGGGTCATTCCGTGTACAACCGGGACAGGATGCATGCATACAAATGATCTGTAAGCAGTATCGGGGATATTTCCGTCAACATAAAATCCGTTCGGGTTTGGCCTGTCGAGTACAACAAATGTAACCCCATTCTCGGCACAGCTTTCCATAACATAGTGCATAGTTGAAATATAAGTATAAAACCTTGCTCCCACATCCTGAATATCAAAAACAACCACATCCACACCTGAAAGATGTTCTGCAGAAGGCTTCCGTATTTTACCATAAAGGCTTACAACAGGGATACCCGTTTCAGGATCCTTCCCGTCGGTTATCTTTTTACCTGCATCCGCCATCTCCCTGAATCCATGCTCTGGAGCGAATATCAGAACTATGTTCACGCCTTTTGACAAAAGTTCATCAACAGCATTTTTACTGCCGGCAACCGATGCCTGGTTTGCAACAATTGCCACCCGTTTGCCGCCAAGCAGTTTCATGTATGCATCAGGTTGCATGTCACCAGTCAATACCGGACGATTATTTTTTGCACAGGCAAGAGCAAACAGGCTGAGAAACATTAAAATCAGCTTCATACTTTTCATATCCAGACAAATAATATTTCCGGTTATGAATTTAAGGCTTTTTTAAAAAGAGAGCACCTTGTGAACGCAAATTGTTAAATTTGAACCTTCAAACCGGGAAGAATGAACTTGCCTTATTTCATAGCACAACGGCTTATTAAAGGCAGAAAAGAGGGTGCGTCATTTTCAAAGCCCATAAACGTTATTGCAGTTGCCGCTATTGCCATTGGAGTAGCGGTAATGATTCTTGCAGTGGCCATTCTTACCGGTTTTAAGCAGCAGATTACCGAAAAGGTTGCCGGTTTTGGATCACATATTCAGATAGTCAATTTCGATTCCAACATTTCGTACGAAACTGCACCTATAAGCACAGATCTGTCTTTCATGGAAAAAATTAAAGATATGCCGGGAATAAAGCATATTGAAGTATTTGCAACCAAGGCCGGCATAATAAAAACGGAAGAAGATATTCAGGGTGTGGTTCTGAAAGGCATCGGGCCGGATTTTGACTGGAGCTATTTCCAGAAATGCATGGTTGATGGTTCAATTTTCCACGTTACCGATACATCCACTACTAACAGTGTTGTTATTTCAAAGAAAATTGCTTCTCTGCTGAAACTGAAAACAGGCGATTCTTTCGCCATGCATTTTGTACAGGATCCCCCGAGAATGAGAAAATTCACTATTTCCGGAATTTACGAAACAAGCCTTGAAGAGTTCGACAAAATTTATATTTTCTGCGACATTAAACATATTCAGAGACTCAACGGATGGAAAAATGATGAAGTAAGCGGATTTGAAATTTTCATAGACGATTTCAGCAAACTCGATATTATGACCCAGGCGTTAAGAGATGTAATAGGTTACAGAATCAGTGCAGAAGATCCTAAAGTCAAAATCACCAATATCAGGATGAAATACCCTCAGATATTCGACTGGCTCAACTTTCAGGATACAAATGTTATAGTGATAATCGTTCTGATGCTGATAGTATCAGGTTTTAACATGATTTCAAGTCTCATTATCCTGATACTTGAAAAAACAAATATGATAGGCGTTCTTAAAGCCCTCGGGTCAGAAGACGGCATGGTAATGAAAGTCTTCCTATATCAGGCTGCATACCTTATTGTAAAGGGACTCTTCTGGGGGAATATTATCGGAACAGGTCTGGCATTTTTACAGTTGCGAACCGGATTAATTTCTCTTGACCCTTCCTCATATTACATAAAAACCGTTCCCATTAACCTCGACGCTGTTCATATACTCCTTCTTAATATTGGCACAATGGCAATAATCATACTTGTTCTGCTTGTCCCCGCACAACTTGTAAGCAGAATAACTCCTGTCAGGGCAATAAGATTTGATTAACCGGTTTCGGATAATTTCTGCCGCAGGTAATATCAGATGAAGAACTTTGTTTTATGGAATGAAATTGCGGTATTCTGAGTACCTTGCAAGTATTTCAGCCACAAAATTAACTGGTTCGGATCCCCTGCAGTAGCCGTACTTTACAACAGGATCATTATAATATTCAGGTTCTGATTTTTTAAGTAAAAAATACGCCACATTATCATCCCACAGCTGGGGGTTCCTGCCGTATTTTTCGGCAAGCCTCATTGCATCAAGAACATTTCCTATCCCGGCATTATATGAGGCAAGAATAAACTTAATCCTTTCCCCCTCATCAGGTATTTTATCTTCAAAATATTTCCGGATATGCTGCAGAAAAAGAACTCCTCCTTTTAAATTATTCTCTGGTGATAAAGTCACATCCACGCCAAATCTCTGACCTGTTTCAGGCATTACCTGCATAAGTCCGTGAGCTCCTGCCCATGAAACTGCGTCGGATCTAAACCTCGATTCCTGATAAATGAGCGAGGCGAGTAACCTCCAGTCCCAGTTAATTGTTTCACTCAGTTTTTTTATCTGAAGATCCCAGGGAGAAATCTTTCCGGTGTTAAGCGTATAGTAATCACTCTTAAAGATCCTTGTCAGATTATCATTGTTGTAGTACTTGGCCTTCAATATCACAAGCAGACCGTTCGACTTTATTACTCCAATCCATTCATTCAGAGCGGCAATAAGTTTCTCTGACCCTGCTTTTCTTACACCCCAGGCCAGGCTTTCAGGCTCTCCAAGAACTGTAGAGACATCCAGCACAGGGTAATAGCGTGCATTCACCCTGGCAAGATTTTCGTCGCACACCGCATAATCAATCTTTCTGGTTGCTACAAGCGAAATTATTTTTTCAGCCTCAAACGGAACTTCGATAACGGTGAATCTGTTACCCAGAGATTTGTTAAGGCGGTGCATCAGCAATGCCGAATTAGAGCCTGCCTGGACATAAATCATCTTTCCTGCCAGTGACACGATATCTCTTATTAGATATTTGTCTAATTCTTCGCTCTTTATTGAAGTCCAGCGATTTGGTTTTCTCTGAACAAGTACCTGTCCCGCCCTGTTAAGCGGCAGTGAAAAACTTACCTGCTCATTTCTTTCAGCATTCATCGAGAGGTCTATCGCTATGATATCTGCATACCCCGAGTTGAGCCATTCAATCGATTTATTAATATCACTCGACGTAATTACTTCAATATTTATTCCTGTATAATCTGAAAACGACTTCAACAGTTCGTAATGAAATCCCATCGGGGTTCCGCGGTATATGAAGTAATTTGTCGAATTGAAATCGGTTACGGCTACGATCTTTCCTCTGGCACGAAGCTGGTCAAGGTCGGAAACATAAACTATCGGAACTTCTTTCTTTGTTTCCGTTTTGAAATTGCATGAACCAATTAACAAAAGAACCAGTACAAAAAACAATATTTTCTTTATCAATCTTCCTCTTTTTAATTTATCCCAAAAAATCAGGCCGCAAAGATAATCATTTTTTTAATCATAAAAAGTCCATGCTATTCCATATCTGAAAGCCCTGACATTCATCGGATAACCTGGCACCATGAAATAATTATAACCCGTAAAGCCTGAATTGACATGATCAAGGACCAGAAAAATCCGGGTTCGCCTGATTTTTAAATTAAGAAAAGCATTGATATAAGGGTAATTTCCGGTAAGAGTTTTGTTTTGCCTGAAGTAGGAACCTGTAGCCGGAACATATCCGTAACCGTAATATTGTGTGTTATAAAATAATTCTGCTCCTATCTGGGTATTGAGGTTTCCGCCTGTCAATCTGAAAAAGAAATTATGCTCAAAAAATCCTGCCGTCCGCAACGTAACCAGCGGAAGGTCAAGAATGTCGCGGTTGCTTGATTTCTGAATTAGTATCTGATTTGAAAGGTGAAACTTCCATAACGACAATTCTTTTTCGGCATAAACTGCGGCTACTGAAAGACCACCCCTGTACTGGGCAGGCAAGGAATCGGGGCCAAAATCGGTATAATTGTCTATAATAGTATAATTAAACCTTGCCGCCAGTCGGCGGTACGAATAAGACAATTCGGCCCCGGCATTTACCCTGAACTCTTTAAGGAAATCATTATTCCACACAAAATGATTGCTCCCCCACCTGAAAAGCCATACGGAAGGTTTTACGGAAGAAAAGCCTCCTGATATTTTTAATGACAAACCTTTATCTTTCTCACCGAAAACCTTGTAAAGGTATCCGTTGACTATAAAATCTCCCGCCCTGTAACCTGTCAGGTAAAGTTCACCTGTTGCTCTCCACTTGAATTTTTCTCCTATATCATTGAAAAGGTTGCCTTTCAGAAGATTATTATGTTGATTCCATTTGACAGTATCGGATGGCGGGTTTTCGGCAGAAGGTACAATCTGACTGTATCTGAAAAGTTCATTGCTTATTCCCGCACCCCCTCCGAGCCTGAATTTCCTTTCCGGGTCAGTCGAAAAATCAAATCTTAAAGTATTCTTTATGCTGCGTTCCGACAATGAATCGAAAGTGGCTGTCCGGCTTATAAAAATTTTTGAAGTATCATAAAACCCCGACATAGGATAAGAATCCGAATATGATCTTCTGGTTTTTTCCCATATAAAAACATGGGAAATTGTTCCATTCAGCCCGGCTAATCCTTTTCCTGAAGCAGAAAGAGAATCACTTTTCTGTGGCTTTCCGGTTAAAGAGAACCTCTGAACAAAAAGGATATTGCTGTTCTTTAATACATTTCTGGCTTTATTAAGGGCGCCCATACGTACTTCAACATCACGTGTTTTATATGTTTTAAGCTGTTCCTCATCAACGATACCACCGTTTTCAAAGGTAGTCATGCTGTTAATTCCCGATGCAAAATACAGCTTATACCTCTCGCCTCTGTATGACGTAAAAAACGTGAATGATTTATCGTCGGTTCTCTGATAACTATACTGACCCAGGCTATAGATAATGTCGTAAATAAGTCCGAAGTTGAGATATTTATTCACATTCTGGGAATGTCTTATCCGGAACGTCTGGTCGGCCATTTCCCTCGGACCCGCGTATGTAAACACCATTTCCGTAAATGGCATACGGGTATTCATAAACACGGTATTGCATGGAAGGTACATAAATGGATAGTAGAATCTGTATAGGAACATATCAGGATTTGCAATCCTGTCAAAAAAATTAATCTGGTAGACAGGCTGGCCGTAATTACCCATCCATGCGTTAAAAGGGGAATATTTGTCTGAAATTCTGTAACGATGAAACAGCGGGAAAAGAGTATCGAGCGGAATGTTAATTTCTTCAGTGAAGTCCCGGGAAAGGGACCACTGGATTGTAGCCTGGGGGCGTGAAGTCTCCTTCACCTGGGCTTCAATTAAAACCCAGACAGATAAAAATGCCAGTGTCAGTATGGTTCCTTTTCCGGTCACAATTTAATCTACATTATCATTAAGGTAGGGATTATCTTTCCTCAGTACCGGTCCTTCTTCCTCGTCGGTGTTAAGGGTAAATTTTGAAATTTTGCTGCCAGCTTTTTTTTCAGGCTGGCCTATATTCAGGTTCTTTCTTACATAAGCCGGCACATCTTCAAGGGCTTCAATGTTATCCTTCATAGTAAGGCTTGAAAAACCCTCCTTTTTAAGCATATTCTGCATATATTTAATACGGCGGAGGGTAGATTCCGACCTGACTGAATTCTGCTTTTTTTCTTCTGTTTTTCCGGCAACGGATTCCTGGTCAGAAAGCCCGAAATCAAGTTTTATCTGCAAACCGTCATCTATGTCGGAAACAATCTTACCGGTAGATTTCTGATGCACCACAAAAGTCTCTTTGAACTCCTCCTCCACCTGGTTCGAAGGTATTTCTGCTGGCTTTGAAGTGGAAAGAGTAACAACCTGCGGTTTGGGAGGCTTATAAGGTTGAAATATGCTATTGGCTTCAAAGCCGGTAGCAATTACCGTAACGCTAATCTCTTCCTTCAGAGAGGGGTCTATTGAAAGACCTCTGATAATCAGGGCATCATCTGAAGCCACATCGTACATGTAATCAGTAATTTCTCCGAGTTCATCCATGGTCAGCTCATATTCGCCGCTACCGGTGGTAATATTTATCAGTATGCTTTTTGCACCGGTAATGTCGTTTGAGTTCAGTAAAGGTGACGAAAGAGCATTCTCAAGTGCCTTTATCGCACGGTTTTCGCCCGATGCAACACCCATACCCATAAGTGCGACACCTGAATTTTTCATTACAGTTTCCACATCGGCAAAATCTACGTTTATATATCCTGTTACTGTAATTATTTCCGCTATGCCTTTTACTGCAGTTGTCAAAACATCGTCAGCTTTGGCAAAGGCTGCCGATACGGGCAGGTCTCCGTAGATTTCCCTCAGTTTTTCATTATTAATAACCAGAAGTGAATCGACATGGTCTTTCAGTTCATTTACTCCCTCAATTGCAAGTTTTATTTTTGTTTTCCCCTCCGATTTGAATGGTATTGTAACCACAGCAATAGTAAGATATCCGGCCTCTTTGCATGCTTTCGCTATTACCGGTGTGGCGCCTGTCCCGGTGCCTCCGCCCATGCCGGTGGTGATAAAGACCATTTTGGTATTGCCCGAAATAGCCTTCATTATGTCATCAAGGTTTTCTATGGCAGCCTGGCGACCTTTATCGGGTCTGCTCCCTGCTCCCATGCCCTCAGTGAGAGACTCTCCTATCTGTACCTTTACAGGTACCGGACTGCTGGCAAGAGCCTGGTGGTCGGTGTTACAAACAATGAAATTAACATCCTTTATACCTCTGCGGTACATATGATTTACAGCATTGTTGCCACCACCCCCCACTCCTATAACTTTTATTATCGACGACCTCTCAACAGGCAGGTCAAAGTTTATTATATCTTCAGCCATAGGACAATTCTTTTTCAGTTTCTGTATATTTCATTTCAGCAGATAAAAACCAGTATTTAACTTATTTTCTGATCTTCTATTTCAAACATTTTCATCAGCAGACTTTTGATCCTGTCGGTAAGGGATACTTTTTCTTCATTTTCCCTTTCCTCCTCACTGTTATTTTCATTTTCATCAACAGTAACGGCTTGTTTTTCAGGTCTGACAAATTCTCCTGTCTTTCCGGAAGAAAATGATTTTCGGTAGATGTCGAGAAATTCAAATCCTTTCATTATCAGTCCGACGCTTGTTGCATACATTGGCTGGTTGATTTCATTTTTACACGGACCGACCAGGTGTTCATTCGGCAATCCTATCCTGACATCCATAGCGGTTTTGAACTTCATCAGCTGCGGCAGATGTCTTAACATGGCTCCACCGCCCGTAATCACCATCCCGGCAGCAAGTTTATCGGCATAGCCTGAGTTCTGTATTTCGAAATAAATAGCATCAATTATCTCCTCCATTCTCGACTGGATAATATAAGCAAGGCTCTTAAATGAAATCTCCTTCGGATCCCTTCCGCTGATACCGGGAATGGCTACCACCTTGTCGTCGGGAGCAAGATCGCCAAGTGCAGAACCGTACTGTATTTTCAGCTGTTCAGCATAACGGTGAAGTATCTGACAGCCTTCCTTGATATCGTTTGTAATTACGTTTCCGCCAAAAGGTATAACAGCCGTATGCCTGATGATATTATCATAATAAACGGCTATATCAGTTGTACCACCTCCGATATCAACAAGGACAACTCCGGCCTCTTTTTCATCGTCAGTAAGGCAGGCCTCCGACGAAGCAAGCGGCTCGAGTATCATATCCTTCACGGAAAGTCCGGCTTTCCTTATGCATTTTTCTATGTTCTTGGCCGCGGCTACCTGACCGATCACAATGTGAAAATTTGCTTCAAGCCTTCTGCCGCACATGCCTATGGGGCTCTTTACACCTGTTTCATTATCCACTATGAAATTCTGCGGAATAACATGAATTATTTCCTCCCCGATATCAACATGAATTTTGTACATGTCCTCCATTAGCCTGAAGACCTCATCCTTAGTAATTTCATCCTCATAATTGTCGCGCAGAATGTAACCTCTGTTTTTCATGCTTTTTATATGCTGTCCCGCTATCCCCACAAAGACTTCGCTAAAATCAATTCCCGAACGCTTCTTAACATCGTTTACCGTGGTCTCGATTGCATTGACCGTCTCTTCAATGTTAAGGACAACACCTCTTTTCACTCCCCTTGAGGGAGCTTTGCTTAATCCAAGGATTTCTATCCTTCCGTTTTCATTTCTGGTTCCGACAATTGCCACAATTTTTGTGGTACCTATGTCGACTGCTGCTACATATTCTTCTTTTCTGTTCATGGCTGAGAAATGATTATTTTTTACTGGTTTTTATTGCATACTATCTGGCCTTTGAATTCAAGGTTTATTCTTCTGTAAGTATCCCATCCGGCTAAGGGAAGGATCTTCATATAGAAGGCTTCGAGATTTTCGAGCTTCCCGGTAAAATCCTCCGCAGAACCCAGATGGATGATATGTTTACCCGTTCTCGGGATCAGGTTGATTTCACTGTTATCGTCAACCCATATCTGATCAATTTGTGCCGACCAGAATCTGTCATCCCTTATATATTTTACTATATGGTAAATATCTTTCAATACACTCTTTTTAATGGATGTATCCAGTACACTTATGCCGTCGAGCATTTTCCGGGAAACAGTAATGTTCCCTCCTGCTACATGAAGCCGGGGGGTACCGGGCTTCTTTTTTCTTATCAGAACCCCCTCATCATCCAGAAAATAGTCCCCTCCTGAAGCAAAGACTCTCAGAATGGGATTCCTCTGAAGGATATAAATACAGATTCTTCCGTCAACAGTATAATAAACCTCCGCAACCCTTAATTCATGCAGTTGTTTTAATCTGTCCTCAATATCACAGATTCTCAATTCCTTTAATTTTCTTCCTGTGATAGCGGGATTGCTGCTGCGGACAATCTCAGAAATTTCCCTTTCGGTAATAAGATTGAAGTCAGGAAGTTCTTCAATGTAAATATTGACTTCCCTGCATGGCTCATTTCTTACAAGCCAGGTAAGATAAAACGGTGCAACTACCAGATAAGCTGATGTAAGGAAAATAAGTATTTTTTTCAATATTCTCATTTTCTATCTCATCCGGTTAAGTGTTTCTATAATAGGCGCTACAAGCCTGTCAATATCTCCCGCTCCTATGGTTAGCAGGATATCAAGGTTCTCAACATCCAGTGCAGCTGGTAAATCATTCATTTCCAGCATTTTCTTGTTGGCGATTTTCATCTTCTCAAAAATCATTGCCGACGATACTCCCTCTATGGGTTTTTCCCTTGCAGGGTAGATGGGCAGAAGTATGACCTCATCGAGCTGGTCGAGTATGGCGGCAAAGCCTTCGGCATGGTCGCGCGTGCGGGAATAGAGATGGGGCTGGAAGATTGCGGTGATCTTCCTTGGTCCGTAATGTTCCCTCACAGCAGTAATGAATGCCCTGATCTCTTCAGGATGATGTGCATAATCATCAATGTAAACCAGCCCCGGTTTGTTTATCCGTACATCAAACCTTCGTCTGACACCCGTAAACGACTTCAAGGCATTTCTGATTTCCTCTGCCGCTATTCCGCACAGCAGTGCAACAGACGAAGCGGCAGCAGCATTTTCAATATTCTTCATCCCGGGGAAACGATAGGCAAGATCCTTCAGCTCACCGCCAGAGTATGAAAGGTCGAAGATATAATAATAATTATCCCTTCTTACATTTCTTATTCTGAACGAGGACTCTCCTGAAAATCCGTAAGTAAAGAGTGTTATGTCGTCAGGTGCTTTAATGATGCTTTTTACTGACTCATTAAGAAGAAGAGTACCACCTTTACGTATTTTCCGGCAGAATTCATTATATGCTTCAAGCATCGTCATGTAATCTCCGTAAATATCGAGATGGTCAGCATCGGCGGAAGTAATAACGGCTACCAGCGGCGACAGCTGGTGAAACGACCTGTCGAACTCATCGGCTTCCATCACAGTAAAGCGGCTGTCTGAAAGGAGCAGGTTGGTTCCGTAATTGCAGGAAATTCCTCCAAGAAATGCCGAGCATCCTGCAGGTGAAGAAGAAAGAATATGGGCAATAAGTGTTGAAACTGAAGTTTTTCCGTGCGTTCCTGCAACAGCGATTGTATCTGTGAGCCGTGAAATTTCACCCAGCACTTCCGACCTCTTATATAAATAATATCCGTTTGTCCTGAAATAATCAAGAATTCTGTTTTCTGGCGGGATTGCAGGTGTAAAGACAATTAACAGTTTTTCTTTAGGCAGAATATCCCTGTAGAGGGGAGGAATGGAGTGAGGATCATCAATATAAGTCACCGTGCAGCCTTCCTTCTCGAGCGCATCGGTTATCGGGCTTCTGGTTCTGTCATAACCTGCAACAATGCGGCCTTTCGATATAAAATATCTTGCCAGGGCACTCATTCCTATACCTCCTATGCCCACAAAATATGCTGCAGAAATATTTTCAAAATCAATCATCTGCTCATCAGTTTAACAACCTCTTCCGCGATTCTGCGATCAGCGTCAGTAATTGCCAGTTTTCGTATGTTTTCCGATAATTTCTTCCTTTTTTCAGTATCTCCGGCAAGAGAAAGAACCTCTTCTATCAGTTTCTGGTTTACCTCGCTGTCCTTCACAACAACTGCAGCCTCTTTCCCTGCCAGAGCCAGAGCATTTCTTGTCTGGTGGTCTTCAGCCACATTTGGAGAAGGGATCAGAATAACAGGTTTACCGGCCAGACAGAGTTCCGAAATTGTTCCCGCTCCGGCACGCGAAATAATTATGTCGGCAATTGAATAAGCAAGGTCCATTCTCTCAATAAAAGGATAAACAGAGATATTCTCTGACTGCGTTACGGAAACAAGTGCATTAATATCCTCGAAATAGTTTTTGCCTGTCTGCCATATCCAGAACAAACCGGAATCATTTATTTTCTCGATATTTTCAGCCAGGCATTTATTGATGCTGCCGGCTCCGAGTGATCCGCCCAGTACAAGGACAACCGGAGCATCTCCTTTCAGATTAAAATATTTTTGAGCTTCTTCTTTCAATCCCTCAATATTACTGATTGACTGCCTCAACGGATTGCCTGTCTTGATTATTCTGGAAGCCGGAAAATATTTTTCCATTCCGTCATATGCAACACAGACTACCGATGCTCTCTTTGCAAAAAGCCTGTTCGTGATGCCTGCATAGCTGTTTTGTTCCTGTATAAGTACAGGTATTTTTCTTGAAAGAGCTTTTTTTATTACCGGGCCGCTTGCATACCCTCCCACCCCAACCACAACATCAGGTTTGAAATCCCTGATTATTCTCCCTGCTATCTTAAGACTTTTAATAAACCTGAAAAGGACTGAAATGTTCTTAAACGGGTTTTTTCTGTTTATCCCTGCAACGGGAAGTCCGACAATATTGTAGCCGGCCCGGGGAACGAGGTCCATTTCGAGGCGCCCAAGAGCACCTACAAAAAGAATCTCAATATCAGGTACCAGCTTTTTAAGTGCGTTTGCAATGGCTATTGCCGGAAAGATGTGCCCTCCGGTTCCTCCGCCGCTGATAATCACCCTTTTATTTTTTTGCAGGTTCATATATTTTTTCGTCTCCTTCTTCAGATTTTTCTTCCTCAGGTAGCTCTTCATTCCTAGTCCTTGCATATACCACCCTGCTCACACTCAAAATGGCACCGATCGAGAAACTCATTACAAGCACCGATGTACGGCCCCAGCTTATCATGGGGAGAGTCTGTCCGGTAACCGGAAGAAGCCCGGTGGCAACAAGCATATTTAACAGAGCCTGAACAACAATCATCAACGTCAGACCCATGACAAGAAAAGCAGGAAAAGCTGTTTCGCATTTTTTTGCTATGGCTATTCCTCTGAAAAGTAATATCATATAAGCAAGGATGACAGGAACGGCACCGAACAGAAGTCCGTATTCTTCAATGATTATAGCAAAAATAAAATCGGAGTTCGATTGGGGAAGCATATTCCTCTGGGTGCTCTTACCCGGAGCTTTTCCAAACAGACCTCCTGTTGCTATGGCTATTTTGGCCTGATTTATCTGGTAATCCTCATCCGGATCATCCTCAGCATGAGAAAAATAGTTTTCAATTCTGTTTTTCCAGACTTCCACTCTGTTATTATGCGGCCATATCACAGAAATAAGAAATGCAGCCAGTAACAGTGTGGCAATTGCAATACCGGCGTAAATTAAAAGAAACCTTACGGGAACTCTGCCAATGAAAAGAATAAGGAGGCTGATACCGAAAATCATAACAGCCGTCGAAAGATTTTCTGTCAAAATAAGTCCGCACATCAGGGCAACCGGCAGCATCAGGTATTTTGTTACCAGTACAAAATTGTCAAGCTCATGCTGGTATTGCGACAGGATTCTGGCAAGGTAAATTACAAGAGCCACTTTTGCCACATCCGACGATTGTAATCTGAAACCTGTACCGGGTATCTCAATCCAGCGCGTAGCCTCATTAATTCTCACCCCGAACAGGAGAGTCAGCACCAGGAGGATCAGTGAAAAAATCAAAAAAACACCGGCTAACGAAGAATATATTCTTACAGGCAGGTTATGGGTAATAATAATTATAACCAGGCCGAAAAACAGCATTATCAACTGGGTTTTAAAGAAAAAGGTAGTATTTCCTTGAAACCTGCTGTATGCAACTATTGCCGAAGAGCTGTATACGGCCAGCAGTGAATAAAACATAAAGAGGGCTACCAGGGCCCAGATAACCCTGTCGCCTTTAAAAGTATTTGCAACCCATCCCTTGCTCATTGTTTTCTAAAGATTACGGACAGCGGCTTTGAACTGGCGTCCCCTGTCCTCATAATTTTCAAACAGGTCAAAACTTGCACAAGCCGGCGATAGCAAAACCGTATCTCCCTTTGAGGCAAGATAATATGCCGACCTTACCGCCTCTTCCATTGAAGTGGTTTCAACTATCGTAGGCACCTTGTCCTTAAAAGCCTCAATAATTTTTCTGTTATCTTTTCCGAGGCAGACAATTGCCTTGACTTTCTTGCTGACCACTTCATAAAGGTCGGAATAGTCATTTCCCTTGTCTATTCCTCCGGCAATCCAGACCACCTTGGTCTGCATGCATTCAAGGGCATACCATGTCGAATTCACGTTAGTAGCCTTTGAATCGTTGATAAAGTTTATACCGCAGACAGTAATTACCGGTTCGAGCCTGTGCTCAATACCCTGGAAGTCAGCAAGGCTCTCCCTGATCACTTCCTTACGTATATTCATTATTTTGCCTGCAATGGCTGCCGCCAGAGAGTTTAAAGTGTTATGGCGGCCTTTTAACGCAAGATCGTGAATTGTCATAAGTCTGGTTTTATGTTTTAGGTGAATAATTATTTCATCGTTTTCAATATATCCTGCCATTCCTTCAATCTGTGTGGCAGAATAAGGAAGAAGGTTTACAGGAGGCTTGCGTTTTTCAAGCTCTGATGTTATAACCGGATCATCAGCCCAATAAATAAAATGGTCTGATTCAGTCTGATTTCGGATAATCCTGAATTTTGAATCAACATACCTGCTCATGTCATGTCCGTAGCGGTCGAGATGGTCTGCTGTAATATTCAGAAGTACTGCTATGTCGGCTTTGAAATCAAACATTCCGTCGAGCTGAAAACTGCTGAGTTCAACAACGTAACAATCATATCCTCCTTCAGCGACTGCCATTGCAAAACTGTTACCTACATTTCCCGCTAAAGCAGCGTTTACACCTGCCTTTTTCAGAATATGCCAGATTAAGGTAGTCGTGGTTGTTTTTCCGTTACTGCCTGTAATGCATATTTTTAAAGCATTTGTAAACCTTCCTGCGAATTCTATTTCAGAAATTACGGGTATGCCCTTCTTCCTGAGTTCCGTAACCAGAGGCATGTCGTCACGTATTCCGGGACTCTTGATAACCTCATCAGCAGTAAGTATTATATCTTCGCTGTGAGTGCCTTCCTCAAACCTTATATTATATTTTCTGAGTACATCTCTGTATTCAGGTTTAAGCGTGCCTTTGTCTGAGAGGAATACGTCAAATCCGTGCTTCCGTGCAAGCACGGCCGAACCTGTGCCGCTTTCGCCTCCTCCCAGTATTACAATTCTTTGCATTTTTCTATCTTATCTTCAATGTTACGATACTAAACACAGCCAGAATTATTGCCACAATCCAGAACCTGGTGACGATTTTGGGTTCCGGATAACCTTTTTTCTGATAATGGTGGTGCAGCGGCGACATGAGGAAAACCCGCCTCCCCTCTCCATATTTCTTTCTGGTGTACTTGAACCACGATACCTGTATTACCACGGAAAGATTCTCGGCGAGGAAAATGCCGCATAACACAGGTATAAGAAGCTCCTTTCTGATTACTATTGCAAACACTGCAATTATACCTCCGAGTGCAAGGCTTCCGGTATCGCCCATAAATACCTGTGCGGGATAAGAGTTATACCACAGGAAGCCAACCGTAGCACCTATGAATGCACTTGCAAAAATCACCAGTTCTTCCGAACCGGGTATATACATTATATTAAGGTAACGGGCATAAATTACGTTACTCGACACATATGCCAGTGCACCGAGCGCTGCTCCGGTTATTGCCGATACTCCTGTCGCAAGTCCGTCGAGTCCGTCGGTCAGATTTGCACCATTCGATACCGCGGTAACGATGAATATTACAATAAGCACATAAACAACCCATGTCAGAATTTCACGCCATGGCTCTCCTGTAAAAGGTACCAGCCACCTGTAATCAAACTCATTGTTCTTTACAAACGGTATTGTGGTTTTAGTAGATTTTCGTTCAATATTTACTTCACTCTGCTGAAGAATACTTCCGTCATTTTCAATAACTTCCTGCCTTTCTTCTTTTGTCAGGCTTGATACCGGAACTCTTTCAACAATAATGACATCTTCGCTGAAATAAAATACCAGTCCTACAATCAGACCCAGACCTACCTGTCCCACTATCTTGAATTTCCCTGCCAGTCCGGCTTTGTTTTTTCTGAATATTTTTATGTAATCATCAAGGAAACCCATAAAACCGAGCCACATGGTTGTGGTCAGCATAAGGATTATATAGATATTGTTGAGTTTTGTAAAAAGAACTACAGGTATTACAATCGAAGCAAGGATTATTATGCCGCCCATCGAAGGCGTTCCTTCTTTGCGGTACTGTCCTTCCAGCCCCAGATTCCTTACTACCTCACCGATTTGCTTAGCCTGCAGGTACTGAATTATTCTTTTACCAATCAGCAGGGAAATAAGGAGGGAAGTGATTACTGCCGCAGCCGATCTGAAAGAAATATATTCAAAGACTCCGGCACCGGGCACATCGAGTGAATCGAGATATTTGAAAAGGTAGTAAAGCATCTCTTCTGTTTATTTCACATTTTACTCATCAGCGCTTTTGCAAGTTCTTCCCTGTCATCAAAATGGTGTCTCACACCCTTTATTTCCTGGTATGTTTCATGGCCTTTCCCGGCAACAAGGATTACATCACCGCTGTTTGCCATCATAACTGCAGTTCTGATGGCTTCCCTCCGGTCGGTTATTCTCAGAACCCTTGGCCGCTGCTCGGGAGTAATTCCGGCTTCCATTTCATCAATGATACTTTCAGGGTCTTCACTTCTGGGATTGTCTGAAGTCAGAATGACCCTGTCGCTCCCGCCGGCACATATTGAAGCCATGATTGGTCTTTTTTTACGGTCTCTGTCTCCTCCGGCTCCCACAACAGTAATAAGCCTGCCACTGCCCCTTCGCACTCTGTTTATCGTTTCAATAACATTCATAAGTGCATCGGGTGTATGCGCGTAATCAACTATACCGATTACAGGTACGTTGCCTCTTACTACTTCAAGCCTGCCCGGAACCGGTCCCAGTCCGCTCAGCACTCTCAGTACTTCCTTCTTATCAGCACCCAGCAAAACGGCCGAGGCGTAAACAGCAAGAAGGTTTGAAGCATTAAATTCCCCTATAAACCTTGTCCACATTTCTTCTCCGTCGATACGTATACCCATTCCCTCCATGCTCTGCTCAATCAGCACAGCCCTGAAGTCGGCCATACCTCTTGTTGAATATGTATATTTTGCTGCTCTGCAGTTCTGAATCATTACTGCCGCATTTTTATCGTCGGAATTAACAAGGGCAAAAGCATCGGGCGGCAGCATATCAAAGAATTTCTTCTTGGCAGTGAGATAGTTGTCAAAAGTTTTGTGATAATCAAGGTGATCGTGAGTGAGGTTCGTGAATATTCCTCCTGCATATTTCAATCCGCTTATTCTCTTCTGGTCAACGGCATGTGAACTGACCTCCATAAATACATGAGTACAACCTTCACGAACCATCTCAGCCATAAGCCTGTTCAGCTGAACCGGATCGGGGGTTGTATGGGTTGCAGGGTATTCCTTCCCGGCAATATAGTTACATACAGTCGAAAAAAGTCCGCATTTATATCCCAGGCCGCTGAATAATCTGTAGAGCAGTGTCGCAATTGTGGTCTTTCCGTTGGTACCCGTTACTCCGGTAAGAGTAATCCGGCGGGAAGGATTCCCGTAGAAGTTAGAGGAAACAATACCCGGAACTGAAGCTGTATCAGGCACTTTTATCCATGTAATTCCCTTTTTTCTTTCGGAAGGCATTTCCGAGCAGATTATAACAGCGGCTCCCGAAGCTGCCGCCATATCAATAAATTTGTGCCCGTCTGTTTTCGTACCCTTCACTGCCACAAAAAGAGAACCGGGAACAACAGTACGGGAGTCAATGGTGATGTCTGTTACGTCTGCTGACAAATCCCCCTCGTAATCTGCTACTTCAATACCTGACAAAATCTCTTCCAGTTTCATTATCATCATATTTAAATACCAAGCTCGAGTGATACAGTCATTCCGTTGTGAATAACAGCGCCATACCCGGGATCCTGTCTTTTAACCCTTCCCCTTCCTGTGAATTCAACCCGTAATCCATAACCTTCAAGGAGGTAGAGAGCATCACGGAGTGTCATGTCTCTTACATCAGGCACAAGATTCTCCTGTATTTTTAAAGGAACTATTCTGACAGTATCGCTGTTGCGCCCCGTTGCAACCCATGAATGGTTATCGTTTTTAACATATTTTGCCCGTGTCTTCCTCAGGACGGAATGGATATCTTCGTAAAATCCGTTCCCCGGATCGGGTGTTGCTATTATTTTTTCATTATCATTCTCCTGAGGATAATCCCTGAAAAAGGTTGTTGAATAGACCTTATCGGCTATCTCTTTAAAGACAGGTCCTGCGACCACGTTACCGTAATAAACCGAACTGGAAGGGGAGTTAACCACAACGATGCATGAATAGAGAGGTTTTTCGGCAGGGAAATAACCAACAAACGAAGCCTGGTAATATATGCGTTCACCCGCCCTGTAACCTGTATTGTCTCTGGCTATCTGAGCGGTGCCGGTTTTTCCCGCAATTTTATAATCAGCATCCCTGAGATTTGTTGCCGTTCCGTGCTCAACTACTCCTTCAAGCATTTTCTTTGCCTTTCGGATTGTTAATGGTGACGCAACGGATTTTGTAATGATTTCCGTATTGAATTTTTTTATTACATTACCGTTCCTTCTTATCTCTTTAACAAATCTCGGGCGCATCATGCAGCCATCGTTTGCAACGGCATTATAAAATGTCAGTATCTGCAATGGTGTAAGTCTGACCTCATAGCCATGAGATATCATCGGGAGTGACAGACCCGACCAGAGTTTATCTCCCGGCTTTCTTATGTATGGTTCTCCCTCGCCTTTTATCTGCAGGTTCAGTTTTTCGTTAAGCTTCATTGAAATAAGCCTGTTGATAAGAGCGCGCGGGTTATCCTTGTAATGCTGATAAATAATTTTCGAAGTGCCGACGTTTGATGATTTTTCAAACACCTCTTTCACGGTAAGTTTGCCGTAACCTCCTTCCCTTGTATCCCTTATTATTTTATTGTAAAATCTTACAGTGCCGTTGCCGGTATCTACCACATCGCTCGTGTCTATTACACCGTCTTCAATGGCGGCCATCAGAACGGGCAGTTTGAAGGTTGAACCGGGTTCCGCACTCTCTCCTATTGCATAGTTATAAGCTTCATAATATTCACCGTTTTCTCCTCTTTTCAGGTTAGCGATTGCTTTTATATCACCCGTTGCCACCTCCATAAGGACTGCACATCCGTGGTCAGCATTATGTTTACTGAGCTGAGTTCTCAATGCCGCGGTTGCAACATCCTGAAGTTCAATGTCAATAGTTGTCACGATGTCGTTTCCGTCAACAGGTTCTATGTTAGTTCCGTCATTTACGGGTATCCATTCACCGCCGGTAAGTCTCTGTTTAAGAATTTTTCCGTTTTGTCCTGCAAGTTCCCTGTCAAACGAACCTTCAATACCGACTTTTACCCCATGAGGGTCTTCGGTAAGGTATCCAATTGTTCGGGCAGCCAGTTCGCTGTTAAGAAAAATGCGTTTGTTTTCAGGTTGTGCTATAAACCCTCCCCTGTACTGACCCTCCCTGAAGATGGGGAGTTCCCTTAACTTTTTCAGGGTTTCATAACTCACCCCTTTTCTGATAAGAAAATATCTTTCCCCTCTTTTCCGGGCGGAAGTAAGAATGTTTTTCCAGCCTTCAGGTGAATATTCTCCCAGAATTTCGGATAATCCCCTGCACAATCTGTCAATATTGTTGCTCCACAATTCGGGAGGCATCCCGGTGCTTCTGGTATCCATATAAACCGAATAGTAAGGTACGGAACTGACAAGCAGACGGCCGTCGCATGCAAGAATATTGCCCCTTGTGGCCTTTATCTCATCTGTTTTATACACATATCTCTCACCCATTGCCTCCCATTTGCCTTTCTCAACAGTCTGATAAAGAATAATCCTCACAAGCAACACGACTGCAATGAGGCATGTTGCGACATAAATCACTCCGCTTCTCCATATTATTTCATCCTTTATAGTCATTCTTCTCAATCATCATTTAACAAGCCTGTAAGGTGGTTCACGAAGTTCTTCCAGGTCAAGTCCTCTCTGCGAAATCTGTCTGATTATCTCCGACTGTCTGGTTGCTTTCATCAACTCGGCTGAAGTTGAAAGTGATTCCGCCCTCAGTTCCCTGACTTCTTTCTGAAGACGGTTCGTCTCTCTGACCAGTCTTTCAGCATGAAACCGGTTTGCTATGTACAATACTCCGAGAAAAGTCAGAAATATCAGAAAACCAAGGTTTTTAAGGATAATTTTGTCAGATATCGTACTGCCGCTCAGTAAGTCCTTCAGAAAAGTTCCCGAATTCTTTGTCTTATTTACCGTCTCTTTTTTCTGTGTTTTCTCGTCCATAAAGAATTCTATTTTATTTTTTCAGCCACTCTCAGTTTGGCGCTTCTGGCCCTCTTATTTACTTCTGTTTCATCATTACCCGGAGTAATAGCCTTCTTTGTGACAGGGCGGAAAACAAGATCCGGCCTGCCATAAAAATCCTTTGGTATCTCGCCTGTAAAATTTCCCGACTTCATAAAATTTTTAACAAGTCTGTCTTCGAGCGAATGATATGTAATTACCACAAGACGGCCTCCCTTTCTGAGGACTTCCGCAGATTGAAGAAGAAATTCCTTGAGTGATTCCAGTTCGTTATTGACGGCTATCCTCAGTGCCTGAAACAGTTTTGCATAGAATCTGTTCTGATGCCCGGGAGGCACAAAATGCGCAGTTACCTTTTTCAAATCTTCAGTTGTCTTAAATGGTGATTTTTCCCTTGCTGCAACAATAACCTTCGCAATCCTGTTTGCCATCGGCAATTCCCCGTATTCCGAGAATATACCGGCAAGCTCTTCTTCTGTCATGGTGGCAAGCAGGTCGGATGCTCTTGTTTTCATTCCCCTGCTCATCCTCATATCGAGTTCAGCATCAAAACGGAATGCAAAACCGCGGGAAGGTTCGTCAAACTGGTGAAAAGAAACACCCAGATCGGCAATTATTCCGTCAACCTGTGTTATTCCCAGATATTTGAGGTTGTTGCGCAGGAATCTGAAGTTCTGATTCAGAAATGTGAAACGTTCGTCTTCGATAATATTTGCGCAGGCATCTTCATCAATATCGAAAGCTATAAGACGACCTGTAGTAAGATGTTTAAGTATTTCACGTGAATGGCCCCCGCTGCCGAATGTTACATCAACATAAATGCCGTCGGACCGGATATTCAGCCCTTTTATACTTTCATCCAGCAATGCAGGTACATGATAAACCATCTATTCCTTATTTTGACTGTTACCAAGAAGCTTTTCAGCAAGGTTAGCAAACTCATCGGACGGCATTTCGATTTTCCCGTAACGTTCTGCATCCCATATCTCAATACGGCCATCCTGACCTGCCAGAACAATATCCCTTCCTATACCGGCAAGTTCCAGTAAACGCTTTGGAATTAGCAGCCGGTTGTTACCGTCAAGCGCCAGTTCGGCTGTCCCTTTAAAGAAATTCCTGAGGAAAACATTATGTTCCCTGTTATAAGGGTTTATCCTGCTTCTGATTTTCTCCAGCTGGATGTTCCAGTCGTCAATTGTGTAGAGTACAAGGCATTGTTCAAAAATGTCTCTTCGGACCACAAATCGGTCGGGTGAACCAGGTGGCATCTGTTTCTTGAATGCCGCCGGAAGGATAAACCTGCCTTTGGCATCAAGCCTGCAACTGTAATCACCTATGAATGTGGCCATAAAGGTTTAAATAAATTTCAAATTGCTAAATTAAGTAAAAATTTCCACTTTCCTCCACTTTACCCCATTTTTTTCCACCATTGTTAATAACTTTTTGTGCATTATCCGGTTTTTTTAGGTTTCCCTTCCTGAATCCCTGAAATTAACATTGAAAAAAGCTGATTAAAAGGATCCCTCTGCAGAGAGGATTTTTATATTACATATTCAAAAATTTTGCACCAGACATGAATTTTTATTAAATTTGGGTCAGGATTATCATTTTGTTAATGACATATGGACGACCCTTATGCGCGCGTTAACGAAACGTACAGACTCGATGTGAAAGAGGTGCTCAGAGCGAAGAATCCCTCACTTGCACGTATTATTCCCGGCTTTGTTATTAAATACCTGAAAAAAATTGTACATGAATCGGAACTTAATGACTTTCTGAGCAGGTACGGACATCTAAAAGGCGCAGAGTTTATCCATGCCGCTTTGAATTATCTTAAAGTAAGCTATACAGTATCGGGCAGAGAAAATATCCCAAAGCGCGGCAGGTTCATTTTTGTTTCGAATCATCCGCTCGGAGGTCTCGACGGCCTGGTTTTTATCTATGAACTGTCGAAATATTTTGACGAGATTAAATTCCCCGTAAACGATATTCTTCTCAATATTAAAAACTTTGAAGACATCTTCCTGCCTATCAACAAACACGGTTCACAGGCTAAAGAAGCTGCAAGAGCAATTGAAGAAGCATATGCTTCCAATTGTCAGATTCTCTACTTCCCGGCAGGTCTCTGCTCACGCAAAAGGAAAGGGGTAATTAAAGATCTGACATGGTATAAACACTTTATCAAAAAGGCCGTTCAATATAAAAGGGATGTAGTTCCTGCTTATTTTTCAGGAAGAAATTCTGATTTCTTTTATAATCTTGCCAATCTCAGAACCTTCCTCGGAATTAAGTCGAACATTGAAATGCTTTATCTTGCCGATGAAATGTTCAGGCAGAAGGATAAAAAAATTCATTTGGTCTTCGGCCCGAAGATACCATGGGAAACTTTCGACAAATCAAGAACTCCGGAGGAATGGGCAGAATGGGTAAAATCAAAAACTTACGAACTCGAGCCTCTTACAAGGCAGGAAAAATAAATTTATAAACCCATCGTTGCGTTAATTTTTAAAAAATTTAAATTTGTTTTTCCTTTTCTATGGTATGGATAAAGAAATGAAACCTGTAGTGGATCCCGTTCCACGGGAGCAAATCATTGCCGAACTTTCCAGAATAAAGATGCTGAGAAAGACCAATAACGGCAATAATGAAGTATATGTATTCACTTACCACGATTCGCCTGTTCTGATGCACGAGGTCGGAAGGATCCGTGAAATAACGTTCCGTTACGCGGGAGGAGGCACGGGAAAAGAAATTGACATAGATGAATTCGATACAGACCCTGAAAATCCGCAACGGCAGCTTATAGTATGGGATCCTGAAAACAAGGAAATCATCGGAGGGTATAGATTTTTCTTCTTTAATGAGCCGTGCGAAGAATGTGACCTGTCAAAACTTGCTTCATCGGCATATTTCAACTTTTCAGAAAAATTCAAAACCAGATATCTTCCGCATCTGATGGAACTCGGCCGTTCCTTTGTCCATCCCGATTACCAGTCGAAAAACAGAGGCAGAAAAAGTCTTTATGCCCTCGACAATCTGTGGGACGGACTCGGAGCGATCATAATTGACAACCCTCGCATTCAGTATCTTTTCGGAAAAGTTACCATGTACCCTCATTTTGATAAGAAGGCCCGCAGCATGATCCTTTACTTTCTGAAACATCATTTCCCCGACAGGGAAAACCTTGTTACGGTAAAAGAACCGGCTGACATAGATCTTCTTGAGGATGAAATGAAACAACTCTTTACCGGAAAATCATACAGGGAAAACTATAAAATTCTTTCTCAGGAGGTAAGAAAACTTAATGAAACCATCCCTCCGCTCATCAATGCTTACATGAACCTCTCACCGACGATGAAAACCTTCGGTACGTTCATCAATCACAAATTCGGTAATGTTGAGGAGACGGGCATAATGATAACTCTCAAAGACATTTATGTAGAAAAGATAAACCGTCATCTGGCTTCCTACAATAAAGACTATGAAATAAAGTGGTTTTCACGCCACAATCAATAGGCTCTTTTATCTTTTCCTTCAATGAAATTTATGTACGACTGAACTGCAACCCTGTTGCCTCCCGGAGTCGGATAATCGCCAGTGAAATACCAGTCTCCCCTGTGGTCGGGACATGCTGTATGCAGACCTTCAACCGACTGGTACACTACAACAATTTCGGCATTTACGTCGGGCTCTTTCAATAAGCCTGAAATCTTTGCCGAGATCTCTTCCACAGTAAACGGAGCGTATAACTCCTTCACCAGGTTTCTTATCTCTCCTACCGGCTTTTTTATCTCCTCTTTAGCCCGTTTGTAAAGGTCATCTATCACTGAGGTTCTTCCCGATTCCTTCAAAAGGGCAATTGCTGCCCTGAAGGCAATGAAATCACCAAGCTTTGCCATGTCAATTCCGTAACAATCGGGATATCTAATCTGTGGTGAGGACGAAACTATTACTATTTTCTTCGGCCCCAGCCTGTCGAGTATCCTTATTATGCTTTTTCGCAGAGTGGTTCCCCTGACTATCGAATCATCAATAACCACAAGATTGTCAACTCCCTTTCTTACTGTTCCGTATGTAATATCATATATATGCTCAACAAGTTCATCCCTGCTTTTGTCTTTCGTGATGAATGTCCTCAGCATTATATCCTTAACCGTGATTTTCTCAACTCTGGGCCTTACAGAAATAATCTGACATAACTCCTCCGGTGTCAGGCTCTTCCTTTCAACGGAAAGCTGCTGTATCTTTTTATTGTTCAGGTAATCTTCTATTCCTTTCAGCAGACCGTAGAATGCAGCCTCAGCTGTATTCGGTATGTATGAAAAGACCGTGTTTTCCAGATCGTACTCCACAGCCTCAAGCACAGGAATGGTAAGAAGTTCCCCGAGCTTTTTCCTTTCACAATAAATTGATTTATCGGTACCTCTCGAAAAATATATTCTTTCAAAAGAACATTTTCTTGGCGGAACAGGTTCTGCGGTAAGTTCAATTTTTACTGTGTTATCTGCTTTTAGAATAAGCGAATGGCCAGGTGGAACTTCATTGACACTTTCAGTATCTGTATTGAAAACTGTTTGAATAACAGGTCTTTCTGATGCAACTACCACCACTTCTTCATCGGCGTAGTAATATGCCGGCCTTATACCGTAAGGATCTCTGATTACAAATGCATCACCGTGTCCGATTAATCCTGCCATCACATAACCACCATCCCAGCTTTTGCCCGATTTTCTGAGAATTGAAGCAACATCAAGATTTTTTTCAACCAGTCTGGACGCTTCCTTTTTTGAACATCCCTGTTCCCTGTAAATGTTGTAAAGGCGTTCATTTTCCTCATCAAGCCTGTGACCGATGCTCTCGAGAATTGTGACGGTATCCGAAAAACCTGCCGGGTTCTGGCCAAGTTCCACAAGCTGGTTAAACAGTTCCTGTACATTTGTCAGGTTAAAATTTCCGGCTATTACCAGATTTCTTGACCGCCAGTTGTTCTGGCGGCTAACCGGATGCAGCTGGTCGAGTCCATATGCACCGTATGTTCCGTATCTCAGGTGCCCGAGGTAAAGATCACACACAAAAGGCACCTCATTAATTATAAATTCTGTATCATACTTATTTTCAGAAAGCCCGGGTGCTATATTGTGGATACCTTCATAAATATTCTGAAAAATCCTTGTAATAGAATCGGGTTTGTCCGACTTCTCACTGAAGATGTACCTGTTTCCCGGTTTTGATGTCAGCTTAATGCCTGCAATTCCGGCCCCATCCTGACCCCTGTTATGCTGCTTTTCCATCATCAGGTACATTTTACTGAGGCCGTAAGTCCACGTACCGTATTTTTTGAAATAATATTCCTGCGGTTTGCGTAGCCTCAATAAAGCAATACCGCATTCATGTTTAATCAGATCGCTCATCTCCAGTTGCTTTTTAATCAGGAACGTTAATAATGCATGGAATCATGTATGCATCCCGATATTTTCTCCTGATCATATAGAGAGCTTTTGTACCTTCCATTTTCGTGCGAAAATCCCCCACTCTTACAATAAAATAACCCGGTTTTTCATATTCGACATATGATGGTATGTCAGGAAAATCAATCATAAAATCCGCTTTTATCTTATTTGCCATTTCCCTTGCATTTCTTGCAGCACTTCTGTAAATCTGAATGCGGTAACCTTCTATTCCGCCTTTCAGAAGTTTGTTGGATAATATATAACGACTCAGAACAGTATCAATCTGTGCTCCATGATAGATATTGAGAACTCCCGCTTTCTGTGTTTTTATCTCGGGCGGAAAAATATCGGATACTTTCAGAAACTGAGCATCTGTATCAGTTAAGCCCGAAAATAAAAATGCCAGAAAAAATAAAACCCTTCTAAGTTTCACTATGCCTGGGATATACTTCATATCTGCATTACTCTAATTATGTTATATCGGAGAAAGATCCTCAGGGGATTTGGCCACTATGTAAAATATATCATTTTTTGTTCCGGCAATCACAATAGAATTTCCGTATCCTGTAGCTGCATCGTTTCCGGATGCTTTATCGAATGAAACATCACATGCAGCGAATGTCCTCAGAATCCCGCTTATTGACCCGTCATCCTTATTAATTAAATTAAGTATCAGGCAATTTTTGTTAAGAACAAATAATTGTGCATTATCGTCAAATACAACTGAAGATGCTTCATTTTTATATTCGAGATATTTTTTCCAGCGGATCACACCCGAAGAAGTTACCGAAGCAACAAAAGCATTTCTGTAAGTACCGGCAGTTTCAGGATATTCGGTATATCCTGACACATAAACATTCCCTGAGTTATCGGTTGTAACCGACAGAGCCGATGCCTCGAACTGTGGATTATTGTAAAGATCCGTTTCCCATATTTTTCTGTAAAAAGCATCATACATTACAACGGAACCCTTTTTCTTGCTGCCTGTCCCCTGCTTTGTTACCGCAAGGTAAATATTGCCAGAATTATCAGTTGACACGTCATTAACTGAACAAAAAGAATTGAATATAATGCTGTCATTTGATACAACTGAGCCATCTTTTCCGAATGAAATAAATTTTATTCCGTAATTTCCTCCGGATATGGAATCAGAAGTTCTTGAAGCAATGGCCAGAAATTCCTCCTGTCCTTTTTTGCAGAGAATTGCTTTTCCGACTGTGAAGGAACTGCTGAAGGCAGAATCCCACACCGGATTTCCTGAATAATCCACCAATCCCAGATAGAGTTTTCCTTCTATGCAACCCGCTGTTACAACTCCCTCTTCACAGGCAATTGCAGAAGTAAAAAACCCTGAAGTATCGGGATGATATTCGAATAATTTCTCATGATTTCCGTTTAGAAAAACCATGTAGGGTTTATCCGACAATATTCCTCCGCTGACTATTCCAGTGTCGCCGGCTGCACTTATAAAAAAAGCCTCACCATTTCCGAAGGATTTGTACCATAGGAAGTTCTCATGGATTTTGCTGCAAGCTGAAGCAAGAAACGAAACCAGTAAAATAAAAAAAGACTTTTGCATTATCTATCCGGGTTTAAATGGATCCCGTATATTCCCATTAGATGTTATGTTGTTATGTTGTTATGTTGTTATGATGTTAAGACTGTTCAAGTACTGCTGCCAGTTCATCAGTCATTTCCAGATTATGATAAACATTCTGGACGTCATCATCATCTTCAAGGGCTTCAATGAATTTCAGAACTTTCTTTGCAGATTCCACGTCCAGTTTTTTAGTATCGTTCGGTATTCTTTTCAGCATTGCTTCTTCGGCCTCAATTCCCAGTTCCTGTAGTTTTCTGTTTATTGCCCCGAAGTCTTCTCTTGCACATGTTACTATTATTCTTCCTCCTTCTTCCTCGATATCTTCGGCTCCTGCATCAATAAGCTGAAGCTGCAGATCCTCAAGATTTATTCCTTCGGGCTTGATTGTAAAGACTCCCTTTCGGTCAAACAGGTATGCGAGGGAACCATTAGTTCCGAGGCTTCCCCCGTATTTATTGAATGTTGCCCTAATTGAAGATACTGTACGGTTGTTGTTATCGGTCAGGCACTCGACAAATACAGCAACACCACAGGGACCGTATCCTTCGAAGGTGGTTTCAATATAATTTGAGGCTTCGGCTCCAAGCGCTTTCTTGATTGCCCTTTCAATATTCTCCTTGGGCATATTCACGCCTTTGGCATTCTGTATAGCCAGTCTGAGCCTTGGATTAAGGTCCGGATCCCCTCCTCCTTCCCTTGCAGCAATTGTTATCTCCTTTATAACCTTTGTAAATATCTTGCCCCTCTTTGCATCCTGAGCACTTTTCTTCCTCTTGATTGTTGACCATTTATTGTGACCTGACATAGAACAAAGTTTAATGGTTTTTATATTGCAAAATTAATTATTTCTTTTGAACCTTTTATATTATGAGTCAACTTCAAAAAGTCTGAATTTCAATTTTTAGTTGTCATATCCCCGGCCCCCTGAAGGGGGAGTCTTTGAAAATGTGCAATTTGCAAAAGCCCCATTCAGGGTACTAGTGTAACGATCTCACAAACGAAGTTTATTCAGGGGTGAAATGACTTTTGGGAGTGGTCTCATATTATTGAAAATTTATGGTAACAATTTGAACATAGTCCTTTGCTTTTCAGGAAAAGAAATATTGGGATACCGGGCTGGCGTTCTGCGTTCCGCGTTCCGCGTTCCGGGTTCCGCGTACCATGAAAAACATGCAGCATGCTTGCCCGACGAAGCGTAAGCGAAGGCGGGGGGCATTGGGCAAAAAGCGGAGGGCAAAGAGCAAAGAGCGAAGGGCGAAGAGCAAAGTGCGGAGGGCGAAGAGCATGGGGCATGGGGCATGGAGCGAAGGGCGAAGAGTCGAATAAAACCAGAAAACTATTCCTTCAACCACGGAGTGGTTCAATTCTAATAACCACGGGTGAGCCGAAGGCGAAACCCGTGGCAGGAGCCACCATAAGTCT
>Ga0067045_1027422_pt1 | contig 147272 bp, 118 predicted proteins | sample TerdegcTABiofilm_FD_59184 | JGI IMG/M metagenome (GOLD analysis project Ga0067045, IMG submission 59184) | Combined Assembly of (Gp0054472, Gp0054536) Wastewater bioreactor microbial communities from Singapore -Terephthalate degrading... | reverse complement strand
TTGCAGGTACCTGCAAGCCTTCTCTTCATCTGCGGCTTTCTTCACTACTTCCATAATTTCCATACTCTTTTCTCCTCTATCTATTTCCTCTTTCCCATCCTATATGTGGATTATATCATATAATCACCTATTTGTAAACTAATACAAAAATTAATAACTAAAAAACTTTATATTTGTGAAATTCCTCCAAAAATAAAGCTGTATTTTTACTCTTCTGCCAACTTAAAAATTATATAAAAGCAAATGTAGATTTATATTAAGATTGAACCGTTAAGTAATAAAATAATTAGTACCTTATTCCTCTGTAGGGGTGGTTACTTCTTGTATTTCGGAAGAAGTCTTTCTAATTTTTTTCATCTGGGCTAGAATCCAATTCTTAAAAACATCCCGATATGGATAGAGATACTCCCATGGCAAGCTGTTCAGCATTGCTATTATCAACATATATATACATAAAACAAACAACATACACCCTAACCAATAATAGGTTGCAAATTCCTGCTCCCACATTGTATAGAAGAAATACCCCGCCATAGCTGATATATACAACCAGATTATTGCAAGAGCACGCGGTATATAATCCGATTTAGGTGAGAAAAATAACAAAGGAACGGCTAACATAATGTAATAGTAATAAGTTGGCGAAACTAAAAAGAAACAGGGCACAAAGCCAAATACAAAACTCTCATAAGGAGATAATTTTCTCGAAGCAAACAAACATAGGACTAACACAATTGCCATTGTAGTCCACCATCTTCGCGCCTGTTCTTTGTAAATAACACTTCGTGTAAAAGGTTTCCATGGAGATATTATTTTCCTCATAGCGGAAGCAAAGGTAAGTGTTTCGTTTGTAGCGGTTTTGACGACAGGTTTTGGAGCAGAAGGATTGTTCGGTGGTTTTGGTTGGTTATCTGTTGTCGGAACTGGTGCAGTAGGGTCTGTAATAGGTCTGCCTAACAAGGCATTACCTATAACTCCTGATATATCCTTTAGAGATTTTTTTAAGTCTAAATTCTTTGGATACTGAGCAATAAATATATATTTATATCCAACCCGCCATGGGGAAATATCTCGACTATGCCTCCCTATTTTATCTGCATAATCTCGCCATTGATACATCCCTCCATAATAACCAAAAGAAGCGACAAAAAGAATAGCAATCGTAACTGCGAAAGAAATGAAATAATTTATCCAATTCCGCTCCATTCTTCCAGCAAAATAGCCCCAAAGTCCTGCCCAAAACAATAACATTCCAAAGAAAATAAGGGGAATAAATAGAACAAAATGGATAGAGAATGGAAGGGGCCATGGAATGGTAAAACTTTCAAACAAACTGGCAGGAAATTTCCTGAGAATTAAACTACCCACAAAAGAAATTATTAAATTAAGTAGTATAAATCCTCCTATAATACCCATTCTCTGTTTACGGTCATAGAAACGAATTCTTAACTCGTCATAACCTATCTGTAACATTTTACACAAATCCCAGAAGAGTCGTGCTCCCGGACCGAAAAGGAAAACAGCGGGGAATACGCGTGAAATTACAGAATATGCAGTAAAAAATCCAGCCAACTTATAACGGTTCAATTTTATCATACATGCAGAAAGCACAAGGCACATGGCAAAATCGGTTCTTAAATAAGCCCCCTTCATGTGCGAAAATCGCATCATGTAATGAGTTCCAATTAATATAAGCATAAACATAGCGGGACGGAGACCAAAGGTATATAACACAACCAGAGTCGTAATCCCAATAAGAATTAAATCCAATGAAGCCAGTATAAGCATGTGATTTCGGTTATCAGTGGAAATAGGATTGCTTAAAAAACCTCCTACCAGCATAGACCAAATGGGAGACGCATTATATCCTTTATCCTTTAAAACATTATTCCAACGGCTTGTCGTTAATTCGCGTTTAAAGAAGCGAATATCCTTCAACCACTCTTCCCATCGTTCGGGTGAAAAACGGCTTTTGTATTGCTCTTTATTTTTTATTACATCATCTACTGAAATGTATGTACCATTCACTAAATTACGAATATTATTTTGGGGATTGGAATATTTTCGGTCTGTTTCGTCATCTGCTATCAGACTTGCTGCATAAAGTCTTGTATAACCAATTTCCTTCGCATACTTGGAGCCCAAATAATAATGGTAAAATTCATATGCATTAAAAAAAGTGCCATACCTCCATTGTCCAAAACTATCTATATAATTTCCCACAGCAAGGAAAGCACAAATACATAGGGAAGCAAGTAATACCCCCCTCATAATTCCCGACATAGCAGAACCTAAATACGAGACAACCCATTTCCGATTTAAAATCACCAATCCAATAAGGATAAGTATTGTTAGAGATGGGACTAAATACCTGAGGTCGTTTTGATTCGCAAATTTTTGTAACTCCCTTAAGATAATCTGAAATATTGAAGGAGAATTCTCCATAATTACCTCCATCTAAAATTTATTTATATTAAATAAAATTCCTATTAGTCTATCACAATGTTCTATGGTAACACGGCATTGCTGTTTTTCATGGTTTCCTTGTATATCCCCTGATATACAAGAAATATTATCCGTTTGAGCAACTTTGCTCAATGACAGTAAGAAAATTCCTCTGCTTATAGCGATATCTTTCAATATTTCCTGTCGAGTTATCATAATTTTCATTCCGCAACCATGATATTTTTCAGAAGCAAAATTCTATATGCTGTTACCTCAAATTTCATCCCTTAATGCAAGATAATGTGCCACACACGATTCTCCTAAGGCCTCTAAATTATATCCACCTTCTAATAAAGATACAATTCGCCCTCCTGCGATTCCTTTTAACGCACGGGTTATCTTTGCAAAATCCTCTTCTTCTAAGTTTTGACTTCCTAATGGGTCTTTTCGGTGAGCATCAAATCCTGCGGATATTAGCAAAAATTCGGGTTTAAATCTTTTTAATTCAGGTAATACTAAATTTTCAATAGCAGAATGCCATAGTTCCTCTGGGACACCGGGCATCATTTGTATATTCAAATTGGTATTATTTTTACCTCTTTCCTCTGGAAAACCCGTGCCGGGATAATGAGGGAACTGATGAATACTTATATAATAAACCCTATCATCATCATAAAAAGCTTTCTGCGTCCCATTTCCATGATGAACATCAAAATCAAAAATGGCTATTCGTTTCAACCCTGCTACATCCGTCAACCATCGCCCTGCTATGGCTACATTATTAAATAAACAAAAGCCCATTGCACGATTGGGCTCCGCATGGTGTCCCGGGGGTCTCATTATTTCAAAAACACTTTTATATTTACCTTCCAGGACTGCCTTACATGCAGATATAGCACCTCCTGCCGATAACAATGCCGCATCCCATGACGCTTCTCCCATAACAGTATCGGGGTCAGGATAATCCAAATTATTTTTGCATGTTCGCTCAATCGTATCTACATGTTGAACGGTATGAATTCGCAATAAATCTTCACGAGTAACTGGCTCTATTTCTAAAAAAGGGGGGTCTATTTTATGCCGTGCAAACGCATCCAGTATGGCTTCTAATCTTGCTGGTTTTTCAGGATGATAGGGTCCTGTATCATGGAAAATACCCTCCTCACGAAATACAACTGCTGTATCACTCATATATACAACCTTTTAATACAAATTATACAAAATATTTTCCTGAGATATCATGAACCTCCTTGAACAATCCGTGCTACAAGATTCATAATTTTTGCTCTGTAAAAATAGAAAAGTAGCGGGTTCTGTTCATAAACTTTTATAGAAGGGGAAAGCCTATTTAAAGCCTCTGCCCTTTCTTTACGGGCTAAAACCCCAATAGGTGCCTTTCTCGCATCTACGCGTTCCAAGACCAACAAGTACTCTCTGTCTTCAAGCCCATCTCGCAAACACTCTAACCGAATGGAAGGAACAGGTGGTTCCATAATAGGTTCTATTGGCTTTTCTCTCCTCGGAGGATATAGCATACGTCCATCGCCGTTACCCCATCTCTGTCCATCCGTTCCTATGGACATCGCTTCTTCCCATGGATTTTGCAACCAATATGTAATTGACCAGAACAAATCACCATCCAGATGATACTTATCCAGCTGCCAATAACGAATTCGGTGATTTATTGCTGGATGGTCAACAAAATTATTTGCATATGGAGCCCTCGGTGCAGTACATACATACCACCATACCGATTCCCCTAAACTCTGCCGCCATTGTGCTCGCGTCTCTTCATACATATTAAATATAGGCACCCAGAGATTGACTACTCCCCAGAAATATGGAACAGGTGCTAACTCTTGATTACAGGTCAAAAGTCTTCGTATGTCAGGACAGGCAGATTGTAATAGTTCCATTCCTTTTTTAACATCCGGATAATCCGTGGGAGGAGGCTCATCAACCCAATACCAATATGCTTTATGTAGCCAACCTTTTTCGCGGAGATGTTCCTGCACCTGGCTATAAATGGAAGTGAACAATCTATTATATTCTTTTGAGTATCGGGGTTCTCCATTAAGTTCCGAAGGTAAACCTCCCACATTGAAGGCATTGAAATTATATTGATTTAAATATTTTTCCATTGCTTTATCAAATTCTGTAAAGTCCAATACAGCCTCTGGGGGTGTTCCTTCAAATGTCCATTTTATAGGTGCAAAGGCATGAGGAGTATATGGAGAAATCCGATATTCCATACAGGTTTTCATATACAAATCAAAAACTTCTTTTTTCTGCTCATCTGTTAAAGGTCCATGCCAGGAGTAATCCGGTGAAACTCCATAGGCAGTTTCTGTGCTTGTATAGGGTGGAAGCACATAATTAAACACCTGTACTTTATACGGAATTTCTAAATTCAATCCTACCGAATTTATTTGTATCTTCCCTTCATAAATACCTGGGGGTTGCCCTTTCCCTACATATAAACGGACCCATAGAACAATATTCCCTTCTGATGAAACATTCATTACATCCTTTACAGGGACTATGGGGTCTGGGTATTCCTTTATTTCACCGTAATAATCAGATACAGTGTGGATTGGAACATAATTTACCTCAAAAACCTTAAATTGCTCAGCAGGCAATGTGTAACCATCTTGGGTCTTACCTTCTGAAATATTCACTTTTAGTGATGAAATAGCTCCTTTAGGGCTAATAACAACCTGAAATGCTTCATATTCATTACGGGCAATATCCAATGGTAAATATTCCAGAGAGCAATCAGGTATAGATTCATCTTTTCCCACTTTTTCTATTGCAGGAGAAAACCATACTACCATAGAATCATTTTCCACGATTTTTGCTTTAAGTGAAGAAAGCCGATATATTTTTTTCAACCGCTCTTCGGGTGAAATTTCTCCTTTTGCCTGCCGTATCGGGGTCAACATGAGCCTTTGGCTATAAGACTGAAACAACCATTCCGAATTGGGAAAATTACCCGACTCTAATGTATTGGAAAGTCGGTTTCGTAAATTTTTCTCAACTTCATTTAAAGCATCAATCTCTTGAACTTCCTGATTTTCAAATTTATAGCCATTATCATTTAACATGTACCATTCATATCCCAGACCTGGTGCAGGTAATAAAACGCGAATCCATAACGGGGATAAATCGGTTCTCAAAATGGCATATTTTCCTCCACCCAATTCTTGTATTCCACCGGATATGGGTTCTAACACAGGCATATATTCAGGGCTTTTTAGTATCTCATTATCTTTGAGTTTATTCTGATTGCTGTCAAATAGAAGTTCTATTCTTTTATTAGGCAATTTTTCATAAAATTCGCCCAAATTTACAATGACAGTGGGTTTCCCATGATAATAAAAATTTTGTTTTTCGATAATCATTCCATCTGGGATTGTAAATTTTCCTTCTATTCGATAAGGACCTTCTTTTAGTCCATCAAGTGCAAAGGTTACGGATTGTCCCAAGTTTGCCGAAGTTGTTTGTATAACCTCGTTATTAGCATTTAGTAATTGCAAAGTATATTGAATAGGTGGGTCTAACAAACGATATTTAGAATGACGAGCCATCCATGCACGCAGAGAATTGTTCTCTAATATATATATAATATCTCCTCTCAAATCAGGAATTTCTTTCAATTTTTTAAGTACTTCTTCCCGATTAACAACACGAGCATAAAAGCCCCAATTCCCGAAACCCTGGTCAACTTTTATTAAAAGGGGATTTAATCCCGTTTTCAAGGATATATTGAAACAATCTTCGTCCACCATAGCACCCCTTGGACAATGGTTATCCCAAATAAGTTCCCCATTCAACCAAACTCGTACCCCGTCATTACTCCCTATTCCTAAGACTACTTGCCTGTCCGTATCACTTTTTAAATAACAAAACGCATAAGCCACTTTACCCCCTTGATTATCTTCAAACACTTTATTGAAATTTATATAATCCTCAGAGGATGTGTATTTCTTCCATACCCGTGTAATTCCATCTCCTGGTTCTATAGCCATACCTTCTTCGGGAGCTATATTACCTTCTCCTCCAGCCTGAGCAAGGTAATCAATATAAAACCCTAAAGTAGTTTCATCATGACGAAACTCTACGACACCTTCCTTCAGCGGATTGGGAAAGGGTCCACAAACAAGCCATTCTTTGATAAAGACGCCTTCCTGTATAGGGGCAACAGGTGCCGCATCAGCAAAAAGATTTGCATTCACCAAAACAATCAGACAAATAATTGATATAAAATAAAAGAATTTTTGCATTTTTATGCTCCTTATAATCGTTTCCAATAGATTAAATAAACATAAAAAAAGAGTACACTACTTTTCAAATAGTGTACTCCAAATATCACTGATTAATAAAACAGCCCGTTATAATTTAGGACCTGCTTCTAATACTGTATGGTCTGCTTGAGCCTTAAATCGTTCGAAATTTTTCATAAATAAGCCAACAAGATGTTCCATTTTTTGCTGGTATGCAGATTTATCCGCCCATGTATGCTCAGGAATTAATACACGCTGGTCTTCCAAACCTTCAATGGCTTCAGGTACCATTAAATTCAATTTTTCTAATTTTACAAACTTAGCATTCTTTAGTTTTCCATCCAGTACTGCGGATAAAATAGAACGCGTTAATTCAATAGACATTCGTTTTCCAACTCCATAAGGACCGCCAGACCAACCCGTATTAATCAACCAGCAATCTGCACTATGTTTTTTCATCTTATCTGCCAGTAAACGAGCATACACCCATGGACTACGAATCATAAATGGAGCCCCAAAACAGGTAGAGAAAGTTGCCTGGGGTTCAACAACACCTACTTCTGTTCCTGCAAGCTTCGCCGTATAACCAGAAAGGAAATGATACATAGCCCCTTCGGGAGTTAATTTGGCTACCGGAGGTAAAATTCCAAAAGCATCTGCTGTTAAAAGGAATATATTCTTGGGATGTCCGGCTTTTCCACTAAGTACCACATTCGGAATGAATTCTACAGGATATGTTGTTCGCGTATTTTCAGTAATACTTCCATCATCAAAATCAATTTCCCGTGTTGAAGCGTCATATACCACATTTTCCGCAATAGAACCAAAACGAATAGCACTATAAATTAATGGCTCCGATTCTTTCCTTAGTTTAATTATCTTGGCATAACAGCCCCCTTCAAAATTAAAAATTCCATCTTCACTCCAACCATGTTCATCATCTCCAATAAGATACCTTTCGGGGTCTGCTGAAAGTGTTGTTTTACCTGTACCAGAAAGACCGAAGAAAATAGCACTATCGCCCTCTTTCCCAACATTGGCAGAACAATGCATCGGCATCACATTCTGTTCGGGCATGATAAAATTCATTACGGTAAAGATACTTTTCTTAATTTCACCACCATATTCCGAGCCACAAATTAAGATATTTTTTTCTTTAAGGTTAAGAATAATGGCTGTATCTGTCTTAACTTTATCCTTCTCACCTTCTAATTTTAATCCACCACAGGCAAAGACACAAAAATCCGGTTCTCCAAAACTTGCCAATTGTTCTGGTGTAGGTCTTAGAAACAATGTTCGTGCGAACAATGCATGCCATGCCTTTTCCGCTACTACGCGTACTTTGATACGATATTTTTCATCCGCACCTACAAACCCATCAAAAACATATACATCTTTACCATTTAAAAAACTGCGTATTCTATTATATATATGATTATAGACTTCCTCCGTTGTAGGCAGATTTACTTTATTCCAGTCTACAGCGTCCTTTGAATATTCGTCTTGTACGACAAAACGGTCTTCAGGTGACCTCCCTGTTCGTTTTCCTGTTCTGACTAATAGAGTTCCATTAGCACCTAATTTTCCTTCGCCTTTTTCTAATGAAATTTCGTAGAGCTCGGCGACACTTAAATTTCTAAAAATTTTTCCACATGAAATTTGTTTTTGGTTAAACCACGATTGTAAATCCATTGTTTTTTCTCCTTCGGCTTTTTCTTTTTTATATTTTATTTCATTTATTATTTATGAATATGGCTGAATATAAATCTTAAATTTTTAACACAATAAACAAATAAAATGCAAGTTTTTCACAAAACAAACAATTAAATACCAACGATAATTTTTCTTATTAACCAGACAATTAACAATGCGATGATGGGAGCCCAGTTAAAAGGTCCTATATAAGGTAGGTTTTTTCTTATGATTTGAAGAAGGGGATTCACAATTTTAACTATCCAGAGACTCCATCTTCGTTGCCTCAAATCAAAATCAATATAGGGGCCTAACCATACCGCCAAAATGGCAAGCATATATAGCGTAAATAAGGTATATAATAAATCACGAATAAACAAATTCTATCCCTTTTCTTTGAATTGAAAAGTGTCTACAATTTCATATATAGCACCAGTTGGATTTAATGTACTTTTAAATAAAGTGATTTTTTTTACAATAAATTCGGGTATTTGTTGTATTTTAACATTTTTCCATGTATTAGATATAAATGGAGAAGGTGTTTTGACCCTACCTACTGTAATATGTGGATGAAATTTTTGCTTTTCTTGATGCAAACCAACCATTTGTGCCTGCTGTTCAATTTTACTCTGTATTAAATTTATATCTCCTTCTATAGTATCCAAACCTACCCACAAAACCCTTGGTTCTTTCCACGAAGGGAAAACTCCTGGAATGGATAATTTAAATTTTATAGGATAGAATTGGACTGTTATTTGCCGCAAACTCTCTCTTAACTTATCGCCTGTACTTAGTGTTATTTCGCCTAAGAATCGTAAGGTTAAATGCATATTTTCAGGAGGAACCCACTTTACCAAAGATTTGAGCATTCCCGAAGCGGGCTTTGTACTATTCCATATTACCTCCCTTACTTCAGAAGGAAGTTCTATGGCAACAAAAGCACGATAAGTCCCTTCACTCATATTTATCATCCTTCTGAACTTTTTTATGCATCTGTTATGTTCAATCCGTTTAATTTAAAAAATTTGCTGTTTTTTTGTTTTAACTCAATCCATTGATTATCATTCGCACAAACAGGTGGAATACCTATGTCCGCTACAACCAATTCTCCAAGATATTCCTTAGCACAAGGGTTCTTAAAACCCATTTTGGGATACTGGAAAGTTACGGTCTTTCGTGCACGAACACAAACACCGCAAATTTCTCCCGTATCCGCATTCATCCCCGAAGGCAAATCCACAGAAATAATATTACTTAATCTACTCATACTTTCTATAGCCGTCCGCAAAAGCCCTGTTACCTCTCCTTTCGTTCCCGTCCCCAAAAGAGCATCTACACATGTTTCTTTCTCAGCAATCTCACTAACCTCCTTGTGAACATCATTATCATTCAAACAGACTGTCATTTCTCCACCTAATCGCAAATATGCATTCATAAACACTTCCGCATCTCCCCGTATATTGGAAGGTTCCGTTAATAAAAGGACTTTGACATTCCATCCTGCAACCAATGCCAATCTTGCTACTACAAAGCCATCTCCACCATTATTACCCTTACCACATAAAACCGTAACAGGTCCTTTATCTAATTCTTTGAACACAGCATTACCTGCATTATTCATTAAAACGACCCCGGGAATACCCAATTCCTCTATACAGCGTCTATCGGCTTCACGCATTTGTTGAACAGTAAGGTATTGTATAGACACAGTAATACCTCCGTTATATAATCTTGCTATTTAACAATGTATTTAGAAACGAATACGCACCCTATAAGACACTTTTCCTGAACCTTCAGCTTTTATAGGTAAATGGAAGATTACAGAAAATGCGTCTTTCTTTTCATAATCCATAGATGACTTAATAATCTGCCAATCTCCCATCATGGGTTCAACAATATCTACTATAATGTCATTTTTCTTGTGATTTCTTATAACAATCTCAAACTCACATTCTACAACATTAGGACCTAACTTCTGGAAATCTATCTGGGTTCTTTCTCCAATTATATCAAATGCTTTTCCTAACCGTAACCGTATCTCTTCATCTTTGGGGGTATGTTTAATACGGTCTTCTCCCGCAAATTGTAACATCCCTTCACTATCTTCTTGATATACACGGATAATTCCCTCCGGCAAGGGAAATCCTAATTGATTATTTTCCGCATTCTTAAAAATCAAAAAAGCATCAATATTTTCATTTCGGATAGGATTGATTTGGCTATGATAAAATGCTGTATTTCCACGATATTCATAAATTTTATTTGCCTTAACACCGTTAGCAGACAGCAAACTTACCTGTTTAGATTGATTTTGCTTAATCGTTGTCCTTCGAGGAACGGTATAGAGGTGATATTCTGCAAAAGACTCCTCCCGAACTTCCATAGATTTTGCTACACCTACCATCATGCGGTCCATCATTGGTGCTGGTGCTTGAACAGGTACTATGTTGACTTCACCCGCTACCAATTTTAATTTAGCATTCTGGTAAGTAGCACCCGAACTATTATTGAGCGTTATCCAACCTTCTAAATCCATTGTATTTTTAGGTTCATCATACACCAGCACATAATCTGCCTTCCATGAAAGACCGGAGGTTAAATATGTAGCCTCTAATTCCTGCTCTTCCAGACTATTATCTAACATCCATATTAAGGTAGGCTTTGCAATCAATTCTGATGGCAGTTCAGGCAAAACGACATTTCCCGGATGTCCTAAATAAATCTGATTTTCCACCTGAAATACCGGTGATTCATTCACACTTAAAAGTTTTGCGGTAACTTCATAAAAGTCCATATCTTTATTTTTATTGACCAGTTTTACCTCTTTACCGACATACTTTTCCATCAATTTGGATGGACTAATCAAATCATATTCATAATTCTGTTCCAGTATTTGCAAACTTCCTGCCTGTATTAAGGATTTTAGACTTACTGTCTCAGGGATAATCCGCTCTGGCACATCCATAAATTTCAAATAACTTTCCCCTTTGGGCAATTTAATTTTTCGTTTCTCACGCACCAGTGCACGATCATTGTTATATATCGTAACAGCGACATCCATCTGGTCTTGAAGGGTTGTTTCTGATTGTTTTATGTCTGATTTCTGAGCATTCGAACTTGTATCTTGTGCTTGAACTACAGACATCGTTAAGAATGTCAATGCTACAAAGAACAAAACCTGTGATGTTTTCTGTTTCATAAAAAATCTCCTGATATTTTTTTCTTTTTACCATCTTACTACGAATATATTAAGAAAACGAAATTTTTTACGAATAAATAACAAAAAAATACCTAAATAATTTTAAAACCGTCCCTATAGTTAGAAAAAAATAGACCCCGAACGGATTAAACAAACTTCCTGTTCGGGGTCGGTAAAAAGTCTTAAAGTTAACCTTCGATTTTCTTTAATAATTCTTTCAGGTGTTTTACACTGCGTTCGGCTTGTTCGATTGTTCCACACTCGACACTCATAACGATATCACGGGGTGTTTTTTTAAGTATAGATATAACTTTTGCCCAGTCAATAACTCCATCGCCACAAGCACAACCTACGGGTGTCCCGGTTACCTTTCCCCGTTCTGCTTCTGCCTGTTGCAATGCTATATCCTTTGCATGTAAATGCACCAATCTATCGCTAACATGTTCTAACCATGCAATCGGATCCTGACCGCTTAAAAAACTATTCCCAGTATCAAAATTGATACCTAAAATAGGGGATTTTACAAGAGAATAAATACGGTCTAATCCTTCGGGTGATTTACTGTATTGTTGATGGGGTTCTAATCCAATCAAAATTCCACGAGGCTCTGCTACCGCACAGGCTTCCATAAGAACATATCTCATTAAAACATGGTCTTCTTCTACCGTAGTCCATTTAGGCTTCGGTCCTTCATCCGTATTAACGACAGGAGCACCACATTCTGCGGCAAATCGTATCCCCTGTTTTAAATATTCAGTGCTAATTTCAGGTTTGCAAAGAGGACAATGCGAGGAAAGTCCCGATAATTTAACACCTGCGTTCTCACATGCCTTTTTAATTCGATAGGGGTCGTCTAACATCGAAACACTATGAAAATAACCTGCTTCGCTGAGTAGTTCTCTACCCCAATGCACCATCGGTTCCACATATTCATAACCTAACTCAGCCGCTTTATCTACCCCCCATTCAAAGGGTTTGTCCGCATGTCGGACAAATTCTAAATTTATTCCAATTCCTATTTTTCCCATAAATTTATCCTTTCTAATTTGAGTTTTACTATAAGGCTACGGGTCCTTTTCCTTCTTCATAGGTATACATTTTGCTATTTTTCCATGATAGCATACCCATAATTAGTGTCGTTTGGACTTCAAAAGCCATATCAATAGGACTTAATGTGTTCTTATCTTTACGCATACAACAATCTATAAAACTACGGAGATAATCCGTTAAATTTTCGCCTTTTTGAATAGGTATTCTTTCTGGATTTTGAGTTTTGAGTGCTTTTGCAGGCCAGTAAACAATATCTTCTTCATTGATTGTTAATGTTCCTTCCCAACCGCGAATAACAGGAACACGATTTTGTCCACGAAGAGCAGTTCCCTGATATTCATTTGCCTGTGTCCCTAAAAGAGCCAAATCGGTTTTGTCGTTATAGTTAATAAGCATGTCGAAAGTATCAGGGATTTCTCTTTCTTCATAGCGTAATTTTCCACCAATACCTACAACAATCTTCGGCATGTGTATTCCAATGGTATAAACAACAGGTGTTAAGATATGGGGATATAAATCTGTAGACATCCCACCAGCATAGTCTGCATACATCCTCCAACGGAAAAAACGACTAACATCAAATTCCCGTTTGGGAGCATCTTCTAAAAAAGCATCCCAATTCAAATCAGGACCGGGTTTGGCATTAGGGTCATCAATCGGCATACCCCTTTCACCCCAATCCCCTAAACGGAAATATCCGCATTCTACATGCACAGGCTGGCCAATTTTTCCCTGTTCTACCAGTTCCTTCATCTGCTTCCAAACACTATCCGACATGGCTTGTGTCCCAATCTGGAAAACGCAGTCGGACTGCTTTACTATTTCCGTCATCTGCTTTGCCAATTCCCATTGTGTCCAGTGTGTCATTGGCTTTTCACAATACACATGCTTGCCTGCTTTTACGGCTTCTATCGTCTGGCGAGCATGCTGATGGTCCGGCGTAGCGACAATTACAACATCTACCTCTTTGTCATTCAGTAATTCACGATAATCCGTATACTTCTTACCCCCATAAATATCTGCTAATTTATCCAATCGGGGACGATATATATCACAAAATGCTTTGAACTGCACAGTTTTATCATTGTCCTGTAAGTGCTTTATTACCTGAGATAGATGTGTCCCTCTACCACCACAACCTATTATCCCAATACCTAATCGGTTATTTTGAGCAGTAGCACTCTTAATTGCCGACACACTCGCCGTAGCGATAAGTCCTGCTGCCGTAGTTTTGATAAAACTTCGACGAGTTATACCTTGATTTTGACTTGTTTGAGATTGTTTCATAATAGTTCTCCTTACAGAAATTTGTTTTTATTTATACAAATTATTGATTTCTTCTACAGCCTTTTCCAATGCCTCTTTTGTCTTTTCCCCATCCCATAAAACAAGTATATTTTTACACAATACTTTATCTTTAGGTGATATTTCAAGTGGTTCTTTCCATAAATTTCGGGTAGCAGAAATATAAACAAAGGGCATTCGCATGCTAAACCAACGGGCAGGATAACGCACACTTTCAGGCATATCAACTATAAGTAAGGTAAAGGTTCCCATTTCATTTTTTACTACAACAGCACACCATGGCGAATTACGAAGATATTCATCACCACGCACATTTTCCAGATTATCTTCTACTGGATTGATAATATCCACTTTTTCTAATAGCGTTGTTAAAAGCCTTATTCCTAATCCAAAATAATGGTGACCTGTAAGTTTCGCAATCTCTGTTTCTGATGGATTTTCCAATTGCGTCTCCCAGAGTATTATATTGGCATTTCCTTGTTCCCAATACCCGGAAGAAATTTTCCGTATCTCTATTAATTGTGGGATATCTTTTCCAGGACTTTTCCATGCTAATTCTTCAACAAAAGAACTCATTGAGATAGGTGATTTTTCCCCTATATTAATATTGGAGAATTTTTGATGGATTTGATGTCCACTTTTTTCGCTCTCCTCCCAGTAGTTGGTGTCATTAACTGCAATAGCAAACATTAAACCATGATGATGTAAGTGGTCGTGAGGAGCATCTTCCAGAACTTGAAGTCCAGATGGGGTAAAAAATCTTTTGATATAAGGCTTAAAAGGTACATTTGCATACCGATAATCGGCAATTTTACGAGGACCATTAAAAAAAGATAGAAATTCATCAGTCATAAAAAGATTAACACTCTCAGCAGAAACAACCACAGAAAATAATATTGAAAATAACAAACAGAAAAATAAAGCAAAGTTTTTCATTTTTATGTCCTTTATAATTTTGCCCAAATTTATTTTTTGATGGTTTCTTATTGCACGATTAAATTATAACATCATGGGAAATATAAGTATATTTGATTAAATCGCCTCATATCTACTACATAATACTGGAAACTATATTTTTTGTTTTTGAAAAAAATACAGCAATGAAATTAAGAGTAAATGTAACGCGATAAAATTATAGTCATTGTTTATCTCATATTTGCTATGTAAAGAATAAAAAACTCGATATCTATCCTCTTAGACAATCTTCTGCAAAACCAAGCCCATATCCCATAAATACACCACGAGCCATAAGGTCTCTTATCATAAACCCTATATTAGCGGACAAATCACCCAATCCCGGATTATTTTTCCTTAATATATTCAACTCTATGGATGTTACCTTCTCAAAGAGGAGTTCGATAGCGGGATGTTCATCAAGTATCTTGAAAAATCTTTCGCTTTTAACATTAGGTTGTTCTGGAACAATTATATAGTTATATTCATTCATTATTGTCGGGTCATATTTCAAACCCTGTTGAAATAGGGGTCTTTTTATATTAGAAATTAATTGATATGCAACATAAATAAGATAACCCGAAAAGACTGCATTTGAAAAACCTGATTTTATCTGCTTTATATCGTGGTATGCCAAATTATTTACAATAGGGAAATCCCTCGTTAGATTATTCATTAACTGCGTGGAAAATTGATTAAACCCTTCAAAAACTCCATCTTCAATTGAGTTATTGAGAATTTCCGAATCCTCTGGAGAAAGAGAATTTAACAGGTCCCATTGCTTGGCTATTTGTTGGTAGTAAATCATTTTATAATCCTTTAAATTAAGGTTTACTATCAAAACAAAAAAATTCTTTTAGTGTTTTAATAGTGAATTAAAAACATTTCCTTTTGCTATTATAGACCTTAAATAACCTTAAAACAACCCTATTTTTGAAAAATTCGTATCTTCAGGATTCGGCAAAGAACAGTAATCTTCTACGAGTGAGAATAGATAATCCATTATTTCAAGCGAAACATCCTCATTGATTTCGATATTCAACATTAACCCTCCTTCTGGCAGATAAAATGCGTTAAAAATCTCATGAACATGCTTTTTTATGTCCGATTTCTCTGCTACCGGAAACAATTGACGGTCAAGGTCAAGATTAATGGCAACTTTTTTAAAAACCTGTTCATAAAGAGGGTAAATACCATTGGCACGCGATTGTGGATTGAGTAAGGTTACCCCCAAATCAATAAGGTCCTGTATAATAGGCAAAATATGTCCATCAGAATGTAAATAAACGGGGATTCCGCGTTTCTTTGCTTCACCCACAGTTATTTCATAACCCGGTTTTACATATCTATCCCACAATTCTTTACTTATAGGCAAATTATTTTGTATTCCCAAATCCTCCGCAAGTCCTAAAAAGGGTGTACCTAAATCTAATATCTTCTTTACAGAATAGTTGTTATACGCCATAATAATATTCATTAATTCCGTAAGACGCGGATCTTCAATCAACATATCTAACATAAAATTTTCAAAACCTCGTAAGTCCCATAAAAGCATAAAGTGAAACCCATGAGGAAGTGGAAAATCAGGGGATAATATTCCCTCTTCTTTTTTCCTTTGAATTTCTTTTTCTATCTCATTCCAGTTCTTAGGTCCCAGAATACCATCGGTTTCTGGATTGGGTATATGTTTTTTCCACTCTTCAAAATAATCCCAATTCTCTAACGGATGTCCTGCTACTTTACCGACCATACCCCCATGTAAATTTTTCCACACGCATCCCCAACAATCAGTAACTTCCCCTTCAACATAAAAGTCCTTATATTCAATCGGTTTTTCTTCATCAATTCTGTCAAATTTGGGAAATAATCGTCTGTGTTTCTCCATAAGGTCATTTATAGCGGTCTTGTATTTGTTTATGCAAGCAGGAAGAAAAAATACTTGCACAGGAACCCACTTAGGATAGTCATAAAACATCATCCGTTTTATATTCTCCCCCTGAGGAGATAAACCTGTATAAGATGTATCATATTGCATAAAGAAATACCCTTGTAGGTTATTTTTCTATACCCTATATTTATTCAACACCCTTCTAACTTTTTATATAGAGTTCAAAAATACCAAAATTTGTTAAATATTTACCCGAGATTTAAAAGGACAGTAGCATTTGCCATATAAAGGTGTAGCCATGTGCCTCAATTCCATTCCAGATTTGTTCAACTAACAATTCGTCTCCCTTGATTTGAGGTATTTCTTTGCGTTTCTCTTCCCAGGGCAAACAAACACCCGCAGGTGGATAGCAAGACAACCATGAGGGTTTCTGTATCTGTACAGTATCTACGGTTTGCACTGTCTCTTTACCGTAAAGTACATTATCAATCCCTGACCAACCCGTACCATTGTATATTCCATATTCTCGCGTAGCCTCTGTAAAAACCTGAATATTTTCAACTTTTGCATCATTTTGAATAATGGCACTGGCGTCCATAATATATCCGCCATCTCTGGATAAAAGTTTTATTAATTTTTTGCACTGCTCCCGCACTTCTTTTGGAGTCCCTACCGCAAGAATTGCATTAGGTAAGCCACCGCTAAGGCAGAACTTTTCTCCTAATATTTTTTGCGATTTTTCTGGGGAACTACGGTCAATATGGAACACAATACTTTTCTCCGGTAATTCAGCAAAAGATTCCAGATGGTCATCCCAATTCCCTTCTGCATAGAACAGAACCTGATGCCTATCTCTCCAGAGTTCTTCGATAATAGGTTTTAATGTAGGCCAGTAAAACTTATGGAATTGTTCACGGGTTACAAACGGAGTGCAACCGCGATGCATCCAGAAACCGATAGGAACCAATTTATTAGGGTCTGCCGTTGTTTTCGCTACATGATACAGATGTGGCATCAAGGCTTCACATGCTTTCAGGACCTTATCCGGTTGAATTAGCAAATCCATCGTTAAGCCGATATAACCGCGTAATTTATCTGCAATAATATCTAACGGTGCCTTGAAAATACCTGCAATGGCTGAAACAGTTCCACATTCCGTTTTAAGTCGTTCTATTTGAGGACCAAAAGCATAAAAATAATCATACATTGCCATTGCTGTCTTAACCAATGCCTGGTAAGTCCTTGTTTTAGCAGGACTGCCGGGTTCTACAACCTCCGCGGATACACGAGGTAACCACTTTTCATATAGGAAACCCGTTGGGTTGGCAATCAATTCATCGTATTCATCTTCTTTCATAAATGCCTGGTCTTCGGGTGGTTCTTTATACTGAAACCCTGTATTGGGGTCAAGTTCAATTCCAGGAATTCCGTAATATTTTAAACCCAAAGATTGTGCCAAACCCGTCCATACATATACCATATTGGGAACAACTGCATCCCAATCAAAATCCTTCACAGTTTGGCAAACCGCATCAAAGGCAATTCGATAATCATGTGTTACTTGTTGGCAGGTAAAACCACAATAACGGGCAGTAAATTCCGCCACAAACGGACGAATAGGAACACAATCGGGCTTTTCATTTCTCAAAGCAGTTACATAACGCTTTAAACAATTTTGATAACGGGTAGCCATCGTATCCATCAGATTGGTCTCCTTGAAAAAAATTTTAACTTCATCTCGCTTTTATTAGGTTATCTATTTGATTATGTAAATTGCAAAATAAAGTATTGCCAGTATCCTCATTAATAAGATAGAAGTTATCTACATGAATAACCATTAGCAAATAAGAAGGGGCGAATAATTATTCGCCCCTTCACAAAAATATTCAACTGAATAATATTTTTACTTTTCAGGATATACCTGTATATTTATGTTTTTGAACGACAAATCGGTCGTGGGGTCATGTCCTTGTAAATGTATCGTCCCAGCGGAGGGAACATAGCCATTTTTACCATCATCTTCAGAGTGAACAGGACGCACATCGTATAAATCACTCACAAGGTAACCATTTAACCAAACTGCCATGTGATTGCCATCGCAAACGATGGTCTTGGTATACCATTCGTTATCGTTTGATACGACTTTGCGGGATTCTTGGACACCATAGATACCACCCGTTCCGAAATCTACGGGTCTTGTGCGGTCATTGCTAAGCCATGCATTCTTGATTTGAGACTCATAACCTTTCCAGAATACTCCTTTGGGTCCACGGAAGAATACACCACTGTTCAGTGCTTTTCCATTAACGAAAATATCTAACTGTAATAGGAAATCTTTATATACATCCGCAGTTTCAATCTGACCATTCCCATCTTTAATATTCAAGGCTCCATCAACAACCGAGAAAACAGATTTATGGTCAGGGATAATATTCCAGCCCGTTAGGTCAACACCATTAAATAAAGATTTTAGTTGAACCGGTTTCAATTTAATGGACTGCACTTCAATCTTAGCGGGTCTTTTTTTATCATGATATTTATGATACAGAATACCGATATGTCCTTTCGCATTAGTGATATTTAATCCTTCTACAGGATTACCATTGACGGATGCGGATACAGAATTTCCTACGGCTCTGACAGATATATCATAATCTCCACCGGCTTTTAGTATAATGGCACCACCGCCATTATCCGAATAATGTCCTTCTAATGGGACACGAATCGCTAAACCTGCTGTGCCATCACCGGAGACTTTTACTTTTGCTGATAGTTCAAAATTAACAAAGGGACAGGTCGTAGCAAGCCATCCACCACTGCCTTTTGTTGCAGTAAGAACGCCGTTTTGGACACTCCAGTCAACATCTCCAAACTGGACCCAGCCAAAAAGAGATTCGCCATCAAACAGGTTTATCCACTGTCCTTCAGCAACATCCTGAGCCATCGCAGAATAGCCACTAACCATGAACATGGCTGTAATGAAAAGGAACTTAACCATACGCATAATTTTTTCCTCCAAAAAGGGTTGTTTTTAATCTTGAACAAAAGGGGATTTGTTGATACAGTCCATATCGTAGCACAAATATACAGAAAAAATAAATTCGTATATTTGCAGGGAACTAAAAGCCTTTGTAAATAGAATGGTAGGCCGCGTAGTTGCCTAAAACTTTTTTCACATAGTTTCGCGTTTCTGTAAAAGGAATACTTTCTATAAATGTTTCTAAGTCATTATCTTTCACTTTTTTCTTCCATTCATCTACTCTCCCGGGACCCGCGTTATATCCCGCTATAGCATACACGATATTCCCATGAAATCGGTCCAGAAGGTATCGAAAATATGCAGTTCCTAAAGCGATATTGTATTCCGGGTATTTCCATAGGAAAGGGTCTATTTCCTTTAATCGGCTATCTTTTTTTATAACCCATTCTGCTGTGCTGGGAATGAGTTGTAAAAGTCCTCTGGCATTTGAAGTAGATATTACCGATGTTCGGTAGGAACTTTCCTGTTTCATAATAGCCCACATCAGATAGGGGTCAATAGCCATTTTTTTTGCCCATTCTACAACAGATTTATAATATGGAAGTGGAAAGAAAATCTGGTTTTTATATTCCTCACGAATACTTGCAAATTCCTGTGAATAGATTGAATATATATAATCCCAAACAATCTGAGAGGGACCCGCATGAGATAGTAATATTAAATCTTTTTTATCCCGCTTACCCGTTTGAATTTGATTGCAGATATAATATGCTATCCATTCTTTTTCTTCCGTTCCTAATTGACTAAAATAGAACAACCATCTTAATTCCGTATCGGTTCCAATTTGTTGTTTAATCTTATTTTCATCTATTGTTAATAGGTTGGTTTTCACTAGTGCAGATACAGGAAGATGTTTTAACGGAACAACTTTTATTCTCTCATCGCTAACATGGAACCCTTTCATTAATTTCTCTGCAGAACAGTGAACATAATAATCTCCAAGCTTCCCCTGTATCGCCTTCTGACAATATGCCTGTGCTTTTGATTTTTCCCCTTTTTTTTCGAATATGTAAGATAGTAAATACATAGTTCGGGGATAATAAGAAGATTGGGGATAATTTTTTTCGAGATTTTCAAAATATTTCTGCGCCTTTTCCCATTCCCCTTTGTTATAAAACCAGAAACCTAATAGAAACAAAGCATCCGGAACCTTCTTATGTTCAGGAAAACGGTCTAATAAAAGGTTATAGTATAAAATTACATGTTCCTCACTTTTTCCTTTCTCTGCTTTTTGTCCTGCCCAATACAAATATTCACCCGGGTCAAAATTTACGGGGAAGTCATTGTTCATCAAATCAAAAATAGAATTGGCAAGGCGATATTTTGCAGATGAGATGAAACATCGCAAGGCATATTCATAAAGTAAGGATACATATTCAATTTGTTTGTTTTGTTTTACCAGTGAAACAAAACCTTTACCCGCATCTTCAAATATTTTCCATTTTTCTACTGCATTTGAGGAACCTATATAAGTAAGAAACTCAGATTGGACATTGTTATATAGAATAAACCACGCTTCTGAAAGATACCCGCTTTTGAGTAGATAGCGAACTGCAAAGATTTTATCGTCATCCTCCGATGAAAGACATAAACTTAAAAGTGCATTTTTGCGGTAGAGATTATATCCACCATAATTCACCACCCTCCGCAAGCAATCTGCACCTTCTTTTTGAAATTTATCTGTGCTTACTAAAAATGTTCCACAATCCGTTAAGTAAGCAACTAACCACCATGGTAAAAATGAGATGGGATATATCTTTCTATAATATTCATATACCAAATTATCATTGCCCTGCTTTTCGTAATATTTAGCAAGGTGATAGTTAACAGGCAAGCTCCATGCAGATTCTTTTTCATCCTTAGATATGAGTTCTCTAAGAATGTATATCCCCTCATCCGTCTGTTTTAGTGCATCTTTACATTGGGCAATTCTTAACTGGACAAACGGGAAAATATACATCCCATTATCTTTTATTTTTTCAAAATAACTTAATGCTGATTGAAAATCCCCCTTTTCTTGCGCAAAAACACCTTTTTTAAAATTCTCAAATATCTCTTCTTCCGTGTTCTGAGCCTCTATACGGAACAACAAACAACTAAAGCAAAGAACAAATATATATACCTTTTCCCAAATATACATTTAAACTTTCATATAAAAACTATTGATGTTTTCTATTAAGATTATTCTATAAGGGAAATAGGTTTAAAAGAAATGGGTGAACCTTCTAACATATTAACTGGAGGTATGGAAGAACCAACTATTCCTTTTATTGAGCCGTAAAATTGTATTGCATTCCGCAAAATTCTTTCTAATTGTTTTTCTCGTTCTTTCCAAATTAATTCCATACGATTTTTTTCTTTTTCATGATTCTCTTTCAACATCTTAAATCCCTCAATAATAGATTCAAAACTAGATCGAAATTCTTGACTTGTAAGGTAATTATAAATAAGTTCCATTTTACTTTCTCGCCCTTTGTTAATTTCTTTCATTTTATCAATTTCTATTATTGAATATCGTAAAAGTAATGAAAATGGTTTTATGTCTTTAAAAGGACAAACCCAAACGCCATCACGTTGATGAAAATTAGGTATATCAGGAGGCATAGATTCAGTAATTAATACTATTACATTCGCATTTTCTTTAATGTTATCATCACGTAGTTTTTGTATCCATTTATCAGAAAATTTTTTTGTCCGTTTGCTTTCATATAAAATTTTTCCACATTCTTTCCCTATTTCATCACGAACTATATGTATGATATCCGCACCAGTTTGTCCCTTCTTGATCTCAATAATATCATCTTCTGGATACAAATTTTCCAATAATCTTTTTATTTCTAACTCTTGGATTTCTCCCTGTAATTGTTGAGAACTCTGCTCTGTTTTTCTTTTTAAATTTTCCAATTCTTTTCTCAAATCATCTATAATCTTTTCTCGTTCTTTAATCTTTAGATTTTGCGAATCTTCTACTTCTTTTTTTATCTTTTCCTGCTCCTCCCTAAGCTTTTTCGTTAATTCTCTTTCTTTTTCCAAAGAGACTTTTCTATAAATATCTTCTTTTTCCCTTTTCAATCTTTCTATTTCTATTTTTGTGCGATTTAATTCTCTCGACTTTTCTTTATAATCTTTCAATTCTTTCTGCATAAACAATATTTGTTGTTCCATCTTCTTTTTTGCTTCTATTTCTGCTCGTTTTCTTATAAAACTTATTTCTTTTTCAACTTTTGTTTTATATTCTTTACTGATTTTCTTTTCTATTTTTTCCTTTTCGTCCTCTAAAATTTTGTTTGTTTCTTTCTTCACTTTTTCTGCAATAATTTTATTCATTTCTTTTTTAGATTTTTCTAATTCTTTTTGCTTTTTTGTTAATTCAGACTCCAAAGATTTTTTCATCAACTCATAATTTTTTCTTTCTTTATCTAAAACTTCACTTTGTTTCTTTAATCTATTTCGTTCTATCTCAATTTTTTTATTTACCTCCATTTCTATGATTTTATTTAATTCTTTTTTTGAATTTTCTAATTCTTTTCTTTTTTTATCTAACTCTATCTTGAAAGATTTTATTTTTTCCTCATATCCTTCTTTCACCTGTTTGTTAATTTGTTCATAAAGAACTTCATTAACATCTATTTCATATCCACATTGAGGGCAATTTATTATGTTGACACTTTCCATATTCATATTCTCCTATATTTTTCGGTTTTGCTATCATCCACCATTATTACTTTCAACATTTTATATATATTAAACCTTTAATTAAATATAATAAAAAAATATAATATATTTATTGTTTTTTCAGGGAACACGGACAGGTTTGCCTGTTTTTGCGGATTTCCATGCGGATTCTGTAACTTCCATTGTTCTCAGACCACATTCGGGTGGAACTTCTGGCTTTTCTTTTCCCAGAATACTCATAATAAAATTACGGTCAGGGTCGCTGGACATTTTTGGAAGTTTTACTTTTACAGGTTTGCCTAACTCGTCCTGCTGAAAAACACCAATACCCTGTCTGAGGAACAAAGCCCCTTTACTTCCCACAATCGTATGGTCTTCATACCAACCCGGTGCATTTCCAATAACGGATAAATTTCCTAATGCCCCATTCTCAAATTTCAAGGTCAAAGCGGAGTTAATATCCACAGGTACATCAAATTTTTCTACCCTGGCAAATACTTCTTTTACCTTCATGCCCGTCATCCACATCATAATATCAATAAAATGACTTCCCGAATCATTCAACTGTCCACCACCAGAAAGTTTTGGGATTTGCCTCCATGTATTGCGTGTTAATCGCAACCATTCCTGGGAAAGTAACGCCTGCACAAACTGCACCTCTCCGATAGCACCCTTTTGTATCTGTTCACGCATATAACGGAAGGGGGGTTCAAAATGGCGTTGATAAGAAATCATCAAAACCTTGTTTACTTTTTTTGCTTTCTGGATAACTTCTTTGGCGTGAGCGATAGAACATACCATAGGCTTTTCCGTAAGAACATGTAAACCGCAATTCAAAGAATACATAATTTGTTCGTAATGCAATGTATGAGGGCTCAATATAACTACCGCATCCAGATTTTCTTTTTTAATCATATCCTTATAATTAGAATATACAGGTAGTTTTTCGGAACCGGGACAATGTTTATAAAATCTTTCGATAGATACGGAACTGGGTTCATTTAAAGCCACTACTTCGGCTTGTTTAATCGTTGAAAATCGTTGATGGTGCAAAATGGCTATACCTCCTGCACCGACAAAACCTACTCGAATTTTCTTTGCCATAACTTTTCTCCAAATTTTATAAATTAAATAATTTGAAATAGAGTATATACCAAAAAAAGAGGGATTTAAAACTCTATTTTCTTTATCACACCTTTTTTAATAAGCCATTCATAAGTCTGTCCTATTGCGTAGATAGACCCGGTAATAAGCAATTTTTGCCCTTGTTGTGCTTTTTGCCAGCCTTGTTCCAGAGCAGTGTAAAAATCTTGTTCAATATAAAAAGGAACATTTGTTGTCGCAACTATTTCTTTTATTCTATCAGTAGACATGGCTCGTTTCCCGTAAAATTGAGTTATTATAAACTCATTAACATACGGAGCCAGTAATTTAATAATACCTTCAACATTTTTGTCATCTGCCACAGAAAATACTACGGACACTTTATCTTCAAGATTTTCAACTAATCTCTGTATCCCATCCGTATTATGAGCGGCGTCCAATAATACCCATGGAGATTGTGATACTAAATCAAGTCTCCCAGGCCAACGCACATTTGCAAGTCCCCTAAGAATGGCTTCTTTTTTTATTGTAAAGCCTTTTTGGTTAAGCCAATCTATTACCGCTATGGCTACCCCTGCATTTTCACACTGATATAATGCGGACAGTCGTGAAAAGGCGCCTTTTATCTCTCGCACAGGACTTTGATATGTCAGTTTTGCCCCTTCCGAAGTTTTTTCCCATTGGACATGAAAATCCGTTTCTATTTGCCACAACGGAGCCGATAAATCTTTTGCCCTTTTATAAAAGATGTTTCTTACTTCTTGCTTTTTTTCACCAACGACTACGGGGATTTTTTCTTTTATTATTCCTGCCTTCTCCCATGCAATTTTTTCTAATGTATCTCCCAGATATTGCGTATGTTCCAGACCGATATTTGTAATTGCACAAACTTCGGGGAAAATAATATTTGTAGAGTCCAATCTTCCACCCATGCCGACTTCTATTATTGCCCATTCTACTTTTTGAAGGGCAAACCAATGAAAGGCAATCGCAGTACAAAATTCAAAAAATGTAGGTAGAATCCCGGTCTTTTCAATAACATTTTTGAAAAATGTTATCTGTTCATGTAATTCCTCTGTGGAAATTGGCACTCCGTTTATCTGAAATCGCTCTGCCAAATCTATCAGGTGTGGACTTGTAAACTTTCCTGTTCGGACCCCTTGTTCTCGAAAAATCCTATCAATATAAGCAACCGTGCTACCTTTACCATTAGTTCCGCCTACATGAACGGATGAAAACTTCTTGTGTGGCTCCCCGACATGGGAAAGTAATGCATTTATATTTTCCAGACCTAATTTAACACCATGCAATACCAGTGTTTTCAGGAAATCAATATCTTCAGCAGGCAAACCTTTTGAATGGACATCCATAGAAAATTTTCTTTATATGAAATATTTCAGAAAGATAAAATATTAAAATACCATTAATCAGTCGGAATAATAACAGGCTCTTGTTCTTCGAGCAGACCCGGATAATAAAGAATTCTACCGCAATGCCTGCATGTGTGTATCTTCTCGCTTGCCATAATCTCATTTACAACCTGAGGGAGTATCTGCATAAAGCAGCCCGAACAGATTTCATCTTTTAAGGGGACAACGACAGGACCTGTTTTCCTTCTTTGTTTCACCCGCAAATAGTGACTGAGCAATTCCGGGCTAACAGATTTTTGGGCTTCTAATCTTCTTTGCTCTAACCCTTTTCGTTCCTGTATAACCTCCTGAAGTTCTTTATCTATTTGTTCCTCCTGCTTTTTCAATTGCTGAATTTCCGTTTCAATTCTTTTTTTTGCTTCCAAAAAGAATAAATTTGCGTCATCCATTTGTAGCATTATTTTTATTTGTTCTTCTTCTTTTAACCCTATTTGTTTTTTTATCTCATCAATCTCTTTCAGCAAAGCCTGGTATTCTTCGTTCTTTTTTACTCCTTGCAATTGATTGTTGTATTTCTTAATTTGTTCCTGTAATTGGGCAATTTGCCTTTCGCATTCCCTCTGGTCTAATACAAGTTTTTTATGAGTCTTTTCACTATCTTCTATTTCCTGTTTTAACTTTTTCTCCTGGATTTGCAATTTTTCTTTCTGTTTGGGTATCTCTTTCTCTTTTAATAACAATGCTTCTATTTGCAAATCAATATCCTGTAATTCCAGTAAACTTTTTATTTGTGTCTTCATATATTTTTTCCTTTATTTATCTAAAAAAAAAGCCACAGCAAAATTTGCTGTGGCTTTACTTTTCAATGCCGTCCCTGAAAGTGGCTGCATCGGCATGGAACGCTACTACCGTAATTGCTCTTTTTAACAATTTTATTTCGAGTGTTCCACCTTTGCATTTTAATATCACTTTCCGTTTTTATTGTAATTTTATTTCTAACCTTACTCATCATTTTCTACATCAGAACTATTATTATACCCATTTGAGCCGCACCGTTCAATTGCAATAGTTCCTGTGCGAACTAGTTCTATAATTCCAAAGGGTTTCATCATATCTATAAAGGCACCTACTTTCCCTTTGGCGCCGGTAATCATAATAATCATAGCATGCGTCCCCACATCCACAACGCGGGCACGGAATATATTTGAAATTTCCACGACTTCCGCTCTTGTTTTACGGTCTGCCTTGACTTTCACCATTACCAATTCCCGTTCGACAAAAGCCGATTGGGTTAAATCTTGAACCTCGATTACATCTACCAGTTTGTTCAACTGTTTTATAATTTGATTTAAAACATTTTCATTTCCACGAACGGTCACTGTCATGCGGGAAATTTCGGGGTTTTCTGTCTCACCGACACAGAGGCTGTCAATATTGTATCCCCGGGCACTGAACAATCCCGAAACACGAGCCAAAACCCCAAAATGATTTTCAACGAGGATACTAATGGTATGTGTTTGTTCATTCTTGGTTGTCATAGTCTTTTTCCCTCTTACTATTATTTTCTTTCTTGTTAAAACGGTTCATTGTTATCTCAATTCCATTTAAAATCCAACTTTCTACTGCAAAACTTGCTTCCTGTATCATCGTATCAACGATAGGTTTTTCCGTGTCCTCAAAAGGCATGAGAACATAATCGGCTAAATCTATGGGGAGTGTAGGTTTACCCACTCCTAATCGCAATCGGGGAAAAGTATCTGTTTTACAACAATCAATAATAGATTGGAGTCCTTTATGCCCACCGGAACTGCCTTGAGGTCTTAATCGTATTGACCCTAATGGTAATTCCACATCATCAAGGATTATTAAAAAATCCTGAGGAGCAAGGGAAAAGTAATCCATAATACTCTTTACCGATTTACCACTTAAGTTCATGAAAGTTGTAGGTTTCATCAGACATATTTTCTCATTTCCCATTCTTGCATAACCAATATATGCATAGAAATCTTCACGGAAAATGGGACAATTTATTTTATCTGATAGAAAATCCACTACTCGAAATCCTATGTTATGTCTTGTTTGAGTATATTTTTTTCCCGGATTCCCTAATCCTACAATTACTTTCATCTCTTTACAATTCCAAGGAAAATTGTTCTTAAGATAAATAAAATAAAAAGCATCTCGAAACTTTTCTGATACAGAAAAGTTAAGATGCTCAACTTGCCATGCACCTCGAACGATATGTAAAAGGGATGATTATTCCTTTTCTTCTTCGGCTTCTTTGGTTTCTTCGGCACCTTCTGCTTTTTCTTCTTCAGTTGCCGCCTTAGCCTCAAGTGTTCGAGGCACATGGATAGATACAACCACACGGTCTGGATCCGTCAAAATCTTTACTCCTTCGGGAGGAGTAATATCTGCTACATGGATTGAATGTCCCAGGGTTAAATTCGTCACATCAATTTCGATATGTGCAGGAACTTGTAAAGCGAGACATTCTATCTCCAATTCGCGTAATTGATGGTCCAAAACACCACCCATTTTCACGCCTTCCGATTGACCCACAAGAACAACCGGAACTGATGTATGAATTTTCTGGTCTAATCGTATCTTCAGGAAATCTACATGAATAATAGAATTGTTTACGGGATCCCGTTGTATCTCTTTTATAATTGCAGGAGAATCCAGATGGGCATCCCCTTCTATTTCCAGTTTTACTATGGGATGTTTCCCTTCCAGATGAGAAAGCATTTTTGCAAATGTTTTAGCATCCATTTTTAATGGCACAGTTTGTTCTTTCATTCCATATAATATAGAAGGGATATTTCCTTCCTTTCTTACCTTTTTGGTAGAAGATTTCCCTTCTTTTGTCCGAAGTTGTGCCTTAATGACAGGTATTTCCATAAGTCCTTTCTCCATAAATAATTTATGTATTTTGTGTTAATAAACTACTAACAGATTGTTCTTCATGAATATTTCGAATAGCCTTAGCAATAAGCGGCGCGAGATTTAACACTTTAAATTTCTCACTTTTTTGAGCCTCTTCACATAATTCTATAGAATTACAGACAAGAATTTCCTCGATCGGAGACTCATTAATTATCTTTACCGCTTTTCCACTTAGAACAGGATGCGTTGCACAAGCACGAACACTTAAAGCACCCTGTTCTTTTAATGCAAATGCCGCTTTAACTAATGTTCCTGCGGTATCTACCATATCATCAAAAAGAATAGCATGATACCCTTCAATTTCACCAATAATGTTCATCACTTCAGATTGATTTTCTTTGGGACGACGCTTATCCACAATCGCTAAAGGCAATCCCAAACGGGAAGCGAACTCTCTGGCACGAGCCACACTGCCCATATCCGGTGAAACAACGACATAATCATCACCGTATTTTCGTTTTGTAAATTCTTCGACAAAAACGACATCACCTCTTAAATGGTCAAGGGGTATATCAAAAAAACCTTGAATTTGTCCACAGTGCAAATCCACTGTTAAAACACGGCTTGCACCTGCCGCTGTAATTAAATTTGCCACTAATTTGGCTGTAATTGGAACTCTTCCTTTATCTTTACGGTCCTGACGGGCGTAACCAAAATAAGGAATAACGGCTGTAATTCGGTCAGCGGAAGCACGTCGCACCGCATCCATCATAATAAGCAATTCCATTAAATGGTCATTCACCGGTGGACAGGTACTATTCACTAAAAAAATATCTCTACCACGGACATGCTCACATATCTGCACATGAACCTCTCCATCACTGAAGCGGTCCACAATTGCATTCCCGGGAACTATTCCCAAACACTCACAAATATACTCTGTAAGTTTTCGAGACGCATTCCCGGAAAAAACCAGTAAATCGCCCGCACAAGTCATTTTAAGTCTCTCGAATATAGATGTTAATTGTTCCAATAAAGTACTTATAGAAAAAAATGGCTGGGGCGGCTGGATTCGAACCAACGAATGCCGGGACCAAAACCCGGTGCCTTACCAACTTGGCGACGCCCCAAACGCAGTAAGAAAGTATATAAAAAAATCAATTCTATTTTCAAATCCATACCCATTTTGAATTACAAATAAAACAATAAATACAAATAAAAAAATTGGCGTCCCCAAGGGGATTTGAACCCCTGTTGCCGCCGTGAAAGGGCGATGTCCTAGGCCAGGCTAGACGATGGGGACGCGGATTTATTAAAAATTTGGAAACATATAATAACAAAAATACACCTGCATTTTCAAATAAACCATTATTCCCTATTAACATGTATTGTTTACGAATTATCCCAAAACTCATATAACTTGCAAAAAAAACCTGTTTTTGATATGCTATAACTGTTAGGGGCGATTAGCTCAGGTGGTTAGAGCGCTGCTTTCACACGGCAGAGGCCACTGGTTCAAGTCCAGTATCGCCCACTATTGTTCTATTCCTCACTTCCCTATGCAGAAAGAGGAAAAAATTATATCTAATAATTCCTCCGTGGCGGTTTCTCCAGTGATTTCTCCTAATGCATGTAGGGCTTCGCGTAGTTCAAATGCTATTAATTCAGGGGATAATTCTTTTTGTCGGATACAATTCTCAATATATTTATATGCCCGTTGTAAACTATCTTTTTGATGTTCATGGGTTAGAACAACATCTTCTGATATTTCTTGTCCTCCCAGAAGATTTGCAACTAATTCTTTTTCCAAATTATCCAGTCCAAAGCCTGTCTTTGCGGAAGTATAAACAATAGTTTTTGTATTCTCTAAAAATAGGGGAGGTATATCAGGTGTTGCATTTAAATCAATCTTATTCACTATCAAGAGAACTGCTTTATTTATGTTCTCTTTTACAGACTGATATAATTGAATATCTTTGCTATTTATGTCTGTAGCATCAACAACAAATAAGATAATATAGGCATTCTCAACGGCTTTCCATGCCCGTTCAATACCTTCCTTCTCCACAGGTTCCGAAACTTCCCTTAATCCCGCGGTATCAATTAAACGGACAGGAACCCCTCCCAAAGATATATATTCTTCTATATGGTCTCGTGTGGTACCGGGATATGGGGAGACAATAGCACGATTCTCTTGAAGTAGAGCATTAAATAAACTTGATTTTCCCACATTGGGCTTGCCCGCTATGGATACAATAACACCCTCTCTTAATATTTTACCTCTTTCTGAAGTCGCTAATAATTGTTCCATATTTGCCAATATTTCTCGCAGTTGGGTTAATGACTGCTGCCATAACTGGTCTGGAATTTCTTCCTCCGGAAAATCTATAACAGCCTCGACCCATGCTAAAATTGTTTTAATATGTTCTGAATATTCATATATCTTTTTTGAGAGGTGTCCTTCCCGTATTTCTCGGGAAAGTTCTAATGATTTACGGGTCTTTGCCATAATTTGGTCTAAAACTGCTTCTGCTTGTGTAAGGTCAATTTTCCCATTCAAGAAAGCGCGTTTTGTAAATTCCCCCGGACCCGCAATTCTTACCCCTTCTTTTAATAATAGTTCAATGATACTTCGTAAAATCAGCGTGTTCCCGTGTGCATGTATCTCAACAACATCTTCCCCGGTATAAGAATGGGGCGATTTCATCACCAAAACTATCACATCATCGAGGATATTTCCGTCTCTTTCTACAATATTTCCATAATACATCCCTCGTTTTTTTTTAGAAATATCCTGCCCCGATTGAGAGCGAAAAATATGGGAAACAACATCCACCGCATCAGGACCACTCACACGGATAACTCCCACTGCACCGACCCCTGGAGGGGTGCAAATTGCAGTGATAGTATCGTCCCTTAATGTGTACCCCATTCTATTTTTCCTTAAAAACAAATTGGTTCTTCTATGTGTTATTCTGAGACCTGACCGGGGTCAATATCATCACCATAGGGAGAACGGCTGGGTCTTCCTCGTTTCCAATCGGGTCTAAAATCTCTACCACCACTTCTTCTATTTTGAGGTTTGTTGGAATAACGATTATTCGGATACCTGTCTCTACGGTCTCTTGTATCTCTATATCCCCTATGGTCTCTGCGGTCTCGATTATCGTGGGGTCTTCTATCAAAACGACGGCTCTTAGGAGCAATCACGACACAACGAGTATCTCCTTTACCTATACTGAAAGTCTCAACCGAATTGTCATTCTGCAATGTCATGTGGATAACTCTTCGTTCATGAGAAGGCATGGGGGATAATTTCATCTTCCTTCCCGTTTTTCTTGCTCGCTCAGCAAAATCTAAAGCCATCTGCCGCAAAGTATCTTTTCTACGGGCAAGATAATTTTCTGTATCAACAACAAACTTCTCAATGGAATCTCCTTCTTCAATTCCAAAGAACATACGGTTTATTAAAAACTGTATAGTTTCAAGGTGAGAGCCTTTTCTTCCAATCAATAAAGCACCGTCTTGTGATTCAATTTCCAGTTTCGGAATACCATCATCGGTTCGAACAAATTTCACAGATGCTTCTATCCCCATCTTTTGGAGCATTTCAGCCAAAAGGGCTGCTGCTTCATTACCCTGTGCATCCGTCACATTCACTTTCATCTCTTTTTCCTGCACATCCTTGTTCTCTTCTTGAGGGGGTTGTTCTGTCATCATACTTTTTCTCTCCTGTCTTGTGTTATGTTTACTTTTTTCTCCAAAAGTACTGCCTGATTCCATCTTAGCATAACTTTTCTCAAATTCTTTGCCTTTTCCTTTTGCGGTTTTGGGTAGCACTTTTTCCTTGCCCTTAGACGGGATATGTTTGCTACCTTTCTCATCTGCATGCTTTTGTGACTTTTGATGTTGTTCCGGTATTGATTTCTCGACTGTAACGCGAACCTTCACAGGTCTGGAACCCAGTCCAAGAAACCCTTTACTACCTTCATCAATCACTTCAATGTTCGATACATCAGCCATCTCAACCCCTAATTCTTCCAGAGCCTTTTGAATGGCTTCTTCTCGTGTCGCTCCGACGGTTTCTATCTGTTTCATATCACCAACTCCATTATGATTGTAACATGTTTTTTTGTTTTATTGTAAGTTTTGCGCATTTTTATATATTAATCTTCATCTTCATTTGTTTTTCTTTGTTTCAATTTTCGTTCTCGACGAAGTTCTTTTGCCCATTGCCGTTTCTTTTCCTGTGCTGCCGTATAGAAATGCCTGCGCGTCGTAGTTACTTTACGAGGCGTAATATCCACATCTTTCATAGGGACTACATAATTTTGGGCAATTCCTAACAAAGTACTCACCAGGATATACAAACTTAATCCGGATGCCATGTTATAACATATAAGGGTAAAGAATATAGGCATAATATTCATCATAATACGCTGTTGCGGTGTTTGAACCGCTGTCGCACCCGGTGTCAATTTCTGGCTAACATACATAGAAATCCCCATTAAAATGGGCAATAGATTAATACTCTCCAGATGTCCTCCACTAAAAGGAAACGGTATAGAGAAAGGAAGGTCGAATAACCGGTCGGGTTGTGACATATCCTTCATCCAAAAAATAAACTCCGCGCCTCGTAACTCGACCGCACTCCAAAGCATTCGATACAGTGCAATAAATACAGGCAATTGTAAAAATAAGGGCAGACAACCTCCTAAAGGATTAACTCCTCGTTCACGATATAGTTCCATCATCTTTTTTTGTAATTCTTGCTGATTATCGCCCACTTCCGCTTTTAATTTTTCTATTTCAGGCGCCAACTTCTGCATCTTTTTCATACTAACCATGCTCTTCCATGTAAGCGGGAAAACAACAATACGAACTAATATCGTCAGCAGAATAATAGCGACTCCATAATTGGGAATTGTCCATTCATAAAAGAAATTCAATATAGATAGCAATAACTTTGCAAACTGGTCCATTACTTTCACAGATGTGAAAAATTCCCAAACCTGTTCTAATCCTTGCCAGGCTTTAGCAAGTAAAGAACCCCTGTTGGGTCCTACATACGATCTTATACGAAACTCCTGTGTCTCATTAGGAGCAATCTGACATTGTGTTACGCCCACTCCAACCCGAAAATGTTTTGGACCACCCGTTATCCACCCCTGTGCCATATTAAACTCAGGTTTTAATGCAATCACAAAATAGGCACTCCGAATTGCAGACCACCTTAATTCAAATACCCTCTCTAAAAATTCCTTCGGGTTAGATTTTGGTTTAAATTTTGATGTTACATACCTTAAAAGTTCCCCTTTACGCTCAAAAATTACAGTCTGGGCAACCCCTTTATTATTATCTCCTGAATTTACATTAGGACCCCAACTTAAAGAAAAAATCGGGTCAACCCTATTTTCTAAATTTTTAGGAAAAACAGATGAAGAAAGGTTGGTAATTTTTATCTGAACATCTACCACAAATGGAGAGTCCCCGAAAGAGAATATCTTGTCTATTCGCAAATAATTGGGTATTGTATAAGAAAAAGAAGCCGTATGTTCGGATTCGTTAATCTGGACATCCCAGAGTTTTGAATCCAATTCATCATCAAGGGGATGGTCATGGAAGCGAAGTCCAAAAGGATAAACCGCATCTTTATCCGCTGTATTTTTCCAAATAGGGACAAGTTGTACTTTATCTGTTCGATTTGGCTTTAAATAAATATTAAGATATTTTACCCGTGCCCCTACTCGTGTAAAAACAATATCCATATCTTCTTTCGATAAGATTACATAGTTATCTTCCTCATTTACTATTTCAGGCTCAGGAGGGAATACAATCCCCATTTCTAATAATTGTTGCTTTTTTTCTCTTTCTACATCTTCATCTTTTATAGGAGATTTTTGTTCGGAAGTCTGAAGAGGTGCTGTATTCTCTGAAACTTGTTTGTCTACTTGATTAACTGCACTATTGCCATTATCTTTTACTGTCTTTTGAGGTGGTGAGGGAATAAAAAAATAACTCCAACCAATTACAATAGCGGTAATTAATAACAAACCTATTACCTGGTCTCGAAAAACCTTTTTATTATCATCATCGCCGAACACGAATTTTTCTCCATTCTTAAATATAAGACTTTAATTTTTGCGGAGGGTTTTGCTAATTGTTTCTGATGAACCCGATAGTAAAGGATTTACTTCACAATCGTATTATCACATGAGTGATGCGATTTGTTAGGAGGGAATTCCATAGGCACCGGGTCATAGCCTCCTTTACAAAGGGGCTGACATCTTAAAATACGCCAAAAGGTCAATATGAAACCTTTAATAAACCCGTGTCTTTGGAATGACTCAATAGCATAGTTAGAACAACTTGGATAAAACCGACAATGCTGTCCTAACCAGGGAGAGATACCTTTTTGATATGCTCTAATAATCAAAATAGCAACCTTAGCCATTGAGTATTCCCCCAGTTTTAAGTAATCTTGCCAATTCGGCATCAATCTGTTGATGATTCCATTCGGACAATCCTGCGCGGGCAACAACAATTAAAGCACCACTCTCACGAAAATGAAGTCGGTTTAACCGATAAAATTCTCGGATATATCTTTTAATCTGGTTCCTTTTCACCGACCGTCCTACCTTTCGGGATACGACTATCCCCAATTTGTTACCCATCTGCTCATCAGAAAACCAATAGCAAACCATTCCTTCCCCGGAAATACGTTTCCCCTTCCTGAAGACATCTTCAAACTCCTTCTTTTTGTGAAGGCGATATTCTTTAGGAAAGCCATATTCTCCGGGCACAAGGTATTCTTACCCTCCATATAATTTTATGTTAATATTTTTTCTCAACTCGGTCTGAAACCGTTAAATATTTACGACCTTTTCTCCGTCGTGCACTTAATACGGCTCTTCCCCAGCGGGTAGCCATTCTTGCACGAAAGCCGTGTGTTCTCAATCTACGAGTATTCGAGGGTTGGTAAGTCCTTTTCACGGATAACTCCTTTACCTTTTACAATTTAATATTTGTTTACATAATAAATAAACTTTTCTCTCCCCCTGCAATAATTTTTTATCATTTATAGAAAGATAATTATAAATATTTTAAATATTCCAATGCAAATATAAAACTATCTATCTTCATTCCTGATTGTTATTTTATCTCTCTTTATAAAAACTACTGCTTTTTTTATTCCCTAATTTCTGCCCATAAATTCTCAGAATTTACATAAAAAATTGACATACATATTTTAATAATGTATTATTCCTATTAAGATATTGCGAAAAATATAAAATAGAGCGATATAGAAAAAGGGAATAATTTATGGCTGAGTTCATCATTGGCACAGGACAAACGCCTACAGTTCGTGCTATTGTAAAAACGATAGAGGAACAGATTCGATTAAAAGAAGGAATACCCCGTTTCATTCTCGCCCGAGCAAGTAATATGGAATTTGAAGCGGAACGGGACGACTTTCAAGGGGATTATATTCGTTGGATACTTCGCATGCGTGTTCCGGAAGCATGCTTAAATAGAATTTTAAGTGTTGTAAAAGAGAATGCCGATGTATGTAATGCAGAGCGACAGCAGGAATGGCTCATTGTTTCTACTAAGGACGGAACGCCTCCAAATCTCCTTCCCAAAGTTTTTATTACCATAGATAAAGTGTGTCAATGTATCACACTACCTGAAGTATGGAAAGTTAAGGGTGATCGATACCGTATTGATAGAATTAGCCCCGAACTTCTGTTTCAAGCGATGATACAATACAAAGCAAGTGATGTGCACCTATCCCCGGGAGAATGCCCTTTATTCCGTGTTGATGGAGATATGAAACATTCCGAACTTATGGGACCGCTTTCAGCCATTCAGATATTAGACCTTATTCGACAGATTGTCCCAGACCGTTACCGTGAAGAATTGGAAAAGACTAATCAGACCAGTTTTAGTTATCATCAGGCAGGACTGGGTTATGCCCGTGTATCTGTTTTCTACAAAATGGGGGCTCCTCATTGCACTTTCCGATTCTTACCTGAACGAATACCCTCTTTTGAAGAGTTAAACATTCCTAAAAATACAATGTTAGAAATTGCAGATATTAACCATGGGCTTGTACTGGTTACTGGCATGACGGGTAGTGGAAAGACAACTACTGTCGCTGCGATTATTGACTGGATAAACACCCATAAGTCATATCATATCTTAACCATTGAAAACCCTATTGAATATGTCCATGTTAATAAAAAATCAATCATATCTCAAAGAAATATGGGCGATGATGTATTAACTTTTAACGACGCCGTGACAGGAGCACTCCGACATGACCCGGATGTAATTGTTATTGGAGAGATGAGAGACCCTGATACCATTCGTTCTGCAATTAATGCGGCAGCAACAGGACATTTAGTCATCAGCACCCTGCACTCAAACACAGCTTCGGAAGTAGTCAATCGAATTGTAAGTTTCTTCGACCCATCTGAAAGGGACCTCGTTCGCTTACAATTGCGTGATTGTATTAAATGTATTATCTGCCAACGACTTATCCCCCAAATTGGTGGAGGGCGTATCCCTGGACTTGAAATAATGTACAACGACATCAAGGCTATAAATGATGGCATTCTCTCTGGTGATACAGACCTCATTCGTGTGGGTATGCAACAAACTGTATCTCACTCCTTCATCTTTGAACAATACATCCATAAACTTTATAAAGAAGGACGAATTACTCTTGAACATGCCCGCGATGCAGTAACCGACCGTAGTACATTAGACCAACTCCTTATGGGGACATATTCCGTACCTCGTCTGGATTCCATTAAAGGCAAAGGGGAACACGAAGCCTTCAGAGTATGATATTGCATGTTTTCTATTTTTTATGTCAATCTATATCTAATTTCTCTATTTGGAGTATTAATAAGTAGTGAGGATTCTTATTTCGAATTCAAAAATAAAAAATTATTTCTATAACTTTTTGGCTTTCTTAATCGGATGTATTTTTGTTATTTCAACTATTACCTTAATTGAAATTGTATTACGCATGTGGAATAAGAATAATCAATTAATTATTCAAGCGAATCCTACAATTTTAATTCCTGACCCTTTCTTAGGAAGGAAAGTAAGAGCAAATGTAAAAGGGAGTTGCACAATTCAGAAAGGAGAAAGTGAAGTAATTTATACTTACAGTACCGATATAAAAGGTAGGCGGATTACCCCTCAAAGTTCAGAGACGAAAAAAACAAAAATTTGCCTCTTTTTCCCCTGCTCTTTTACTTTTGGTATCGGTGTAAATGACGACGAAACTTTTCCATTTTATTTTGCACAACAAAATCCAGAATGTAAAGTCTATAATTATGGAATACCCTCAGGTTCCCCTCAACAAATGTATTTATTAATATCAGAACCTAACTTTACTGATGATTTAGAATGCTTGCCCCTTATCATTATTTATTGGTTTATTCCTCACCATTTAGAAAGATTAATAGGAACCCCTAATCTTGTTGGTAGTTGGGGTGGACGATTACCTTGTATAGAGATGGAAAATGATTCTCTAATTTATAAAGGGTTGTTCATGAATGCTTATCCTACTTACTACTTAATAAATAGATTTCTTAATTCTTTCATGATATTACAAAAACTTTACAGCATCAAATATACAAAAGATAATTACAGCGAAAAAGATATTATCTTATTTATAAGGATATTAGAAGCAAGCAAAGAAAAACTTTCTCCCTACTTTCCAAAGACACAATTCATATTCTTATTCAATCCGGGGAGTTCAAAAGAAATCCCCAAACTTAAAGAAAGGTTATTACACAATAAAAATTTTTTCGTAATAGATTTCTCTAATGATGAGAAAAAAATAAAAATGATTAACACACTTATGAAAAGTAATGAATATCTCGGGATAGATAATCATCCTACTTCAAAAACACACCGCCTAATGGCAGAATGGGTAACGGAATATTTAAATGAGTCGCAAATTTTACAATAGATTTCTTTGACATCAGATAAATAATGCTTTATCACAAAAGCAGGATTCTCTTAAGTAGCGGGACAAATAGGTTTCATCGGAATACCTGTGACGATCGTATAATAGGGAACATCTCAGACAACTATGACACCTGACCAACTGTAATAATTTGAACCAACTCCTTATGGGGACATATTCCGTACCTCGTCTGGATTCTATTAAAGGCAAAGGGGAACACGAAGCCTTCAGAGTTTAACTTTTTATTTGTTCTGTCCATATTTGCATTTATAAAATCCTTCTATCTAATATTAAGCAGGTTCCAATTAAGTAAAAAACGGTTAATAAAAAGTGAAAAAAAAATATTTGTCTAATTTTCTTGCTTTTCTCTTAGGTTGTGTATTTCTAATATGTATCTTATTTATTTGCGAAATGATTTCACGACCTGTATACAATAAATATTTTAAGTTAACTATTCAGGAAAACCCGCCTATACTTATCCATACGGATATTACGAAACCGAAAAAACTCAATACGGGGATAGAAGGCACTGCTGTAATAAAAAAAGGCTCGCATCTTTCTGTAACTTACAATTACTCTATAGACAAAAAAGGGAGAAGGACTACTTATTCATCTCCTGAAACAGAAAAAAAGACAAATTGTCTGTTTATCGGTTGTTCGTTCACTTTTGGAACGGAGGTAAATGATAACGAAACACTACCCTCACAATTTGCTATGCGAAATCCCAATTGTGCAGTTTATAATTACGGAATACCAGGAAGTTCTCCTCAGGAAATTTATCTTACCACATTAAATTCAGAGTTCGCTGATGATGTAGAACCTATGCCTACCGTTGTTGTCTATACTTTTATCGGAAGCCACTTAAAAAGGTTAGTTGGGGCATGGTCTATTATCGGCAGATGGGGAAAATATCTCCCACATATTGAAACAAAAAATGGAGAACTTGTGAATTTAGGTCCTTTTGCCGAAACAAAACCCTATTCGTGCTTTATTTCAGAAATACTCTATAAATCTACTCTGGTTTCTATGATATTTGACTCAAAAAACATAGATTATCCTCAAAAATTTACAAATGACAACTTTGAATTGCTTTACCTACTATTGGGAAAAACACGAGAGAACCTTTCAAAACGATTTCCTAATGTTCAAATGGTTTTCCTATTTTTCCCGGGTTCAACGGAAGCGATTTCAGGTATTTATGATTATATAAATGGAAAAAAAGAATTCATTGTTATTGACTACTTTAAAGACAGTGGCAAAAAAGAAAAATTACAGGAATTAGAAAAAAAGAATGAACATAAATATCCCGACGGTCATCCCAAGCCCATCATTTATAGTTATCTTTCGGAATGGTTAACAGAAGATTTAAAGGCAATTAATTTAATTCCTCAAAGTCCTTCGCCATTGGAAAAGAACTGATCCATTACCAGAGCAGGTGCTTCTTCAGAAGTAGGACCAATCGGTTTTGCAGGAACACCTGCTACGGTGGTATGAGGGGGTATATCCCTAAGGACAACAGCACATGCAGCAACCTTCGCTCCTTCTCCTACATGGACATTTCCTAAAATCTTTGCACCCGCAGCAATTAATACTCCATCTCCAATCTTAGGATGCCTATCCCCACGAACTTTTCCGGTGCCTCCTAAGGTTACTTCGTGCAATAAAGACACATTATTCCCAATCACGGCTGTCTCCCCTATCACGACACCTGTGCCATGATCAATCAGTATCCCTTTCCCGATTCTTGCCGCGGGATGAATATCTATTCCAAATACCTCTGACATTCTGCTTTGTAAAAACAACGCCAGATGAAACCGTTCCCGATTCCAGTAATAATGAGCAATCCGATACGATTGCAATGCTTGAAAGCCTTTGAAATACAATAGAGGTTGACAAAACAATCTACATGCAGGATCACGGTCATGAACGGCAACCAAATCAGCACGGATAGCCTCTCCAATTCCAGCCTCATTTGCGAAGGCTTCATCAAACAATTCTCGTAAACTGACAGCCGGTAATGTAATACTTTCCAATTTCCCCGCTAAATGGAAACTTAATACATCCTCCAATGTTTTGTGAGATAAAATAGTGGAGGATAAAAAACTTGCTAGCAACGGCTCTTTTTGAATACCTTCCTGTGCTTCTTCTCGAATTCGTGCCCAGATAGGGTCTGCTTTCTTTTTCATACTTATAAACCTTTTATTTGAAATTCAAGAACAAAACAATATCTTTATTCATTTCCAAAATCATGATTTATTATCGCATGCTTGACAAATAAATCACCATATAGTTATGGTTGAATAATAATACGCATTTCCTTTTTTTCTCCCGCCTTCTGAAACGCTTCTAAAGACTCCGAAAGCAGGTAAGCAGAGGAAATATATCTTTTTACTTTTACAATACCCTGAGATATAAGTTCAAGAGCCTGCCGATGATGTCTCGGAACAGACCCATGGGCTCCGGTAAGCAAAATTTCTTTATAGTGGATTATGTTTGTATCAATGGGAGTGGGTGGGGTTCCCGGTGGCAGACCTCCAAAGAAATTTACACGACCACGATTTCTAACAATATTCAAAGCATCTACTTGTGCTTCTGGAGATGAACAGGCAGTTAGAACGACATCTGCCCCTAATCCTCCCGTCTCTTCAGAAATTCGGGAGATAAGATTTTCTTCAGATGTATATATAACTACATCGGCAACTTGCTGAACCACACTTTCCCTTTTTCTTGTGCGATTTACGGCGATAACTTTTCCTGCACCCATTTTACGAGCCACTTCCATCAACATACATCCTATAGGTCCTGCACCAATAATAACGATAGTTTCTCCTAAATTAACTCCACACAATTCCAGAGCGTTTAAACAACATGCCAATGGTTCCGCTAACGCCGATTCTTCATAAGAGACATTGTTCGGAATATGATGAACAGGACCATGTTCTACAACCAGAGGGTTTAATAATACATATTCAGCAAAACTTCCCGGAAACTGGTAACCCATAGCATAATTAATCGGACATATATTACCTATTCCCGCCTCACAATAAACACAGGCTCCACAAGGGACATCCGAACCTATGGCTACTCGGTCTCCGACTTTAAAACGCATTACACCCTCTCCTACTTCTACAACCTCACCGGAGGCTTCATGACCCAGTATTGTCGGTGGCTTAACTCGACTATTTCCATTATTGATTATTCTCAAATCAGAACCACAAATTGCACAAGATTTTACTTTCACCAATACAGACCCTGGAACTACTTGTGGTTTTGGGACTTCCTTTAATACCAATTTCCCAATATCTTCAAATACCAACGCTAACATAATTATATCTCCTTATTTATGAACATTGCCTTCACGGGAAAAACTTTTTTGTTATATATTGCTATAAACAATTCTTTAAGCCCTTCAATAGGGACTTTATGAGTAATAATTTTTGAATAAAGGGAATTTTCCTTTTTAAATTCTTGCAATACTACCTGCCACTCGTTTTTAGGATACTCATTTACCAGAGAATTCCATATCCCCGTAATTTGTATTTCTTTACGCAAAATCATTCCATATTGTTTTGCAGGAACTTTCATTTCCTCAAAAGATGGATTTCCAACTAAAACAATTTTTCCCGAAATACCGCAACTTTCTATAGATGTTTCTAATCCAGCAGGATGTCCTGTCGTTTCAAAGACGATATCCACCCCATGTTTACATTTTTGTTTTATCCATTCAGACACGGTTGTTTGTTTCGCATCTAAAAGATGTTGAAAACCTAAAGAACGAGCAAATTTTAATTTTTCCACAACAATATCTGTCATGAATACTTCCGCCCCAGAAGCCCTTGCCCATAAAGCAATCAATATCCCGATTGTTCCTGCACCTGTTATCAATACAGTATCACCAACACAAACTTGAGCCTTCCTTACAGCATGTAAAGCCACAGCACAAGGTTCTGTTATTGCTGAAATCTCTCCCGAAATTCCGTCTGGAACAGGAATTATATTACTTCCTGGAACAGTTACATATTCAGCAAATCCTCCATCTCTCCGTGACCCTAAGTAATCATAATTCAGACATTGCGTATATAAACCTGAATAACACGATGAGCATTGCCTGCAAGGAATTAATGGATATACAACCACATGTCGTCCTACCCAGTCTTTTCCCGTTTCAGAACCTACTTTCTCCACAATCCCCGAAAACTCATGTCCCGGAACCAAAGGATATTTATAAGTGCCATGTTCAAATACTCGGGGTATATCAGAACCACAAATCCCACACGCCAATACGCGAACCAGCACTTCATCAGGCTTCGGTAGAGGAATAGGAACTTCTTCCAACCTTAAATCCCCCGGTGCATATAGTCTTAACGCTTTCATATTATTTTTTCCTATTAAAAGTTTCTGCAAAAAAATAGATTGTTTGAATTAAAACTGTTTAATATCAAATTATCCCCGTGTGTATTATAACGAAAGACCAACGGATTTTCGCAAATTTTTCAAAATCAAAAAATGACAATCATAACAGAAATTAATTATACTTATCCCTTAATCAAATCGTATATTCAACCTAAAAATCATATTATAAGACTACTTATGATGAATCTATCTACTGGAACAAAAACATATATTTTAATATTTCTACAATTGTTTTTAATTTGTATTTCTTTCAATATCACAGCACAAAGCATACAAACAGAAACAGAAGTTAAGTCTCAATATATGTGGTTAAAAATTAACCCTTTGCAACAAGGGGTTATTACTCAACTTGGTTTAATAAATCCGCCCGATAATATCTCGGGTCCTTTGGGAATGTTTCAGGAAGGCTTCGGTGTAGGAAGTTTTTATGTTCCCAATCGGAAAATCAATGAACAATGGGAACAGAGTACACTACCTGATGGAACAAAAGAAATTCGCTATACCTATACTTGTGAAGGACCGAACATACAAGGATTAAAAGTAAAACGAACTATTCAATTATCACCCTTTGTAGCAGGACTTGCCATTAAATTAGAAGTAAAAAACGAAGGGACGGAAAGTCAGTGGATTGCACCATGGGTAGCAAATTCAATTAACCCCGGAGGAAAATGGAACGAAACAGACCGATTAGAATTACCAACCAGCGAAGGCATCCTTTCTATTAACTCCAGTCATCATTGGGTTGCATCTCGAAACTGGTCAGCCTACACAGACCAGGAACTCTTAACCAATGTTTGTCTTATTTTCCACGCCGATATGCTTCACTCCTTTCTGGCAGTATGGGAACCGCAGGAAAGTAAGCAGGGAGTACAATCGTGGTTTCTGCCATCTTTACTGAAACCCGGTGATACATGGTCTACCGTCTACAAACTCTCTATAGTTCGTGGACTGAGCCATGTTAATTTCGCTTCTGAAGAAATAGCCTGTCAATTAGATTACAAAGAAGATGGAAAACTTATTTTACTTCTCTCTCCCAACCGTGATTTCAAAAATATGCGTATCCAATCACGAGTTCTTGGACCTGATGGTAGAGTTTGGCGTTTACCCACAAAGAAATTTGATTTTCAGCCCAATATACTTATTCGTTGCACTTACGACTGGACAGCACCCGGGCCTGGAAGATATGATTTCCTTGCACAATTAGAGCAGGATGGAAAACCTTACTACCTTGGGAAAGAAACGGGTTCTCCTCACGGAGGAATAGATACTCAATTTGTTGTTGGTAATACCGTCCCCTCATTAACCACAGATGAAGAACTTTTTCCACCTTGGACAGATGCTCCCAAAACATTAGACAAAGGTCCTCGAAAATTAGAAAGAAGTTTACTATTTCAGGATTCCAAGACAAAAATCTGGTCAGAACCCTCCCTCTTTAAAATCTTCCCGGAAGATAACCCACAACCTTCGAATCAAACGGATTCTACACTGAAAATTTTCCTTGCAAGAAAAGAAAGGGAATCTTTTCAAATTGCTTTAAGAAATAATGGAACAGATATCTGTACCGTTCAGGCAATCCTTTCGGAACTAAAAAATCGTCAAATAGGGATGTCCATCCCTAAAGATGTTATTTCCACCTACGAAGTAAAATATCACCCTGTCGTTATTCCTTCCTATTACGAAGGTCCAACTGGCTACTGGCCTGATATGCTTATTCCAACGAATACAATAAGAATACCACCCCAAACTACATCTGCATTCTGGCTAACCTTATACGCCCCTGAAACCCTTCCTCCGGGGGATTACAAAGGAATCCTTGAACTACAAAGCAATTCTTTCGACCCCGTAGAATTGGAGCTGAATATTCATGTGTTCGAATTTGCTCTACCGAATAGTCCCACATTAAAAACAGATTTTGGTTTTTCATGGGAAAACGCTCTCAAAAGTGCCCAATTGCTTACAGGAGAAAAGCCGAATGCTTCTGCTGTCGCTTCTGCATATCTACAAAACGCTATTGAACACCGTGTAACACTCCGCGAACTCACACAATTACCATTGCCGAAAACTCCCGACTACGCTCAAGAACTTTCAAATATATTGCCGAAGATTCAACGGCTTATCAAAGAAGGTATAAATACCTTTACAATTCCACCTCAATTAATTAACCAACCCGAACAATTGAAAACACTTTATTCATTCTTGCAAACGAATAACTTATTAAAACAAACTTTTGTCCCGCTATGGGAATACCCCAAAGAGGAAGACAAAGAAAAATTATTAAACACAATTACTCAATGGAAAACTCTAACTCCTGGCCTACCCCTGATGATAACAACACGAGGACTAAATCCCATACTCCCTGACAATGTAGATATTTGGTGCATTCATAGCCCTGTAATGGATACACAATTTAACCGATATATATTAGAAAAGATCCAAGGAGGGCAAAAAGTCTGGTGGTGTGTAAATCATGCTCCCCCTCGTCCTTATGCCAATTTCTTCCTTGATTTTGCAGGAATTGAGCATAGAATTTTCTTCTGGCAGACATGGATGTTAGGCATTAAAGGTGTCCACTACTGGTGTATTAATTATTCTAAAGAAAATGACCCACAAAAATGTCCTCTTGATGTAATACCTACAAATGGAGATGGATTTCTTGTATATCCCGGTAAGGATGGACCTCTAAACTCTATCCGCTGGGAGATAATTCGTGATGGGATTGAAGATTATGATTATTTAAACATATTCTCTCAGTTAATCAAAGAACTTAAAGACACTGGAAGTAATCCCGAATTATTACAACAAGCAGAAAAAGTTTATAACTTCCATGAATTTTGCCCTGATTTAGTTAATTTTTCACGAAACCCCAATCTATTACTTTCAAAACGCATAGAAATAGCTGAATATATTGAACGAATGTTAAAAGCCCACCAATCGGATAGAAGTATTAAAACATCCACCCCTGAAAAAATCATTCAGAATCCGACACAATTTCAAAAACAAGGGGCTTCTCAATTACCCCAAAAGATAGAAACAAAGGTTCAAGACACTTCTATAGAATTTAAGTCCATTCAACAAAACAAAACTATCATACCCCCAAAAACTACAACACAAAATCCTAAAAGCGTAGGTTTTAAAAAGAAACCAGACAACTAATTAAACATGAGATTCTTTACTTTATGTAACCCTTATAGATATTATTAGCTTTTCGAGAGAGGGATTTTGATTATCAAATATTAATTAGAACAACATTTCTATTCTGGTAAGGGTTTTCCTTTTGTTTCTGGGGCAAAGGGTAATACACCCAAACCAATAAGGAACACTACGGAAATCATAACACCTGCTTGACGGATACCAAATCGCTGTGCCAATGTCCCGAATGTATACGGTGCAAAGGCGGAGATGTATCGTGCCACATTGTAGCAGAAACCTACTCCAGTAGACCTTAAACGGGTTGGATATAATTCCGGGAAGTAAACGGCATACCCAGAAAAGATAGCAAGAAGCATAAATCCCATTGAGAAAAATAATATAACCGCCATACCAAAAGAATTTGTGATAATAAATGTAATAGGTATTACAATCAAACAACCTAATAACGCTAATGCAAAAGCAATTTTACGCCCGGACCGTTTTGCCACATACCCATAACATAAAGCCCCTAAGAAACATCCAAAATTTTGAGCCATAACTGCTAAACTAACTTTTATTTCTGTGGCTTTTTTCAATTCAGATAGATTGTCTGGATTCAAGATCTTTCGTAACAGTTCTGCAGACCAAACACTAATTCCCCAAAAGCCCACAACTCCTACAGTTGCTAAAATAATACCTATAATTGTATTTTTTCTCCAACGAGGGTCTCCAAATAATTCCCGAATAGACCCCAAATTTTCTTCTCCTTTTCGTGCCTTTTCTTTTGCATCATGCCAGGACTGAGGTTCACGGATATACCATAAAATAACGAATACCAAAATACCCGGTAAAATCCCTACCAGGAATATATATCTCCAAACGGTATCAACAGAGGACACCATACTTGTCAGGGTAAGGTTAATAACCCCCGACATAATATTTCCGATTGCGGACATAGATTGTAATAAGGCAAGTGCCGTAGGTCGGGAATGGTCGGGAAAAGTTTCTGCTACCAAAGCAGCTCCTGCAGCAAATTCACCTCCTATTCCTAAACCCGTTAGAAAACGCAAGGTAATGAACTGAACCCAATTTTGAGACAGACCACTTAATCCAGTAAAGCCTGCATACATTAATATAGTTATTGCCATTGTTTTTGTACGTCCTAAACGGTCTCCCACCATTCCAAAAAATAAACCTCCTGTTGCCCAACCCAACATCATACACATAGTCGCCATTCCAATATACCAATTTAAATCACTATCTGGGACTCCCGGCAACAATGACCTCATAGCCGGTTGTTTTGCAAATACAAATAACCATTGGTCCATCGTATCAAACATCCAGCCCATAATTGCCACCGCCAAAACCAGATAATGGTAGCCAGTTAAACCTTCTGTCCATCGTTTTTGGTCTAATGTTGCCTGTTGACTCATTGAGATTGTTCCTTAATATTTTCGATTAAAAATTATGTTTTGGTGTAATTCATCAATTCCTCTATAAACGCATGCTTATCAAAATAGAGGTTGATAATATCAATTAACAGCCTGTTATTTAAACCTGCCATCGTCCATACATCCTCTCGTAAAGGATGTAATTCATGTTCGTAAGCAGAAAGTCCCGATGCACGAACGATATAATCTGCGGCACATAAGGAAGCACAAATTAATTGCTGACGCTCATCCTTAACATTCCAGGGTTCGTGATGATATAGCACAGCCGTGCATAAATCTTCCGACAATTTCCATTCCTCGGCGATTTTCCCCCCTACCTGAGTGTGGTCAACCCCGATAATTTGTTGCTCTATTGCTATCCAGGATCCATATCCCCCTTCCCTGGCACAATGACATACTCCTTCCCAATGTTTAGGTAAAAATTCCACCAAAAACATCTTTCCTATATCATGTAATAAACCGAAAACAAACCCTGTATCTCCTTTTGCAAAGATTTCCTTTAAAGGACCCATGGATACTACAGCATCCATCGCTACACCTACGGCAACACTATGTATTACCATATTTTGAGCCATTTTCCCCATTTGAGAAAAAACTGTAGCTGTAATCACCAAATTGCGAATAACCTTCGTTCCCAATAATACAATGGCATGTTCAATCGAAGTGACTTTTTGTCCTAAACCGTAATATGCAGAATTGACTAATCTTAATAGTTTGAACGAAATGGATGGGTCTAATGAAATGGCATGGGATAAATCGGCAAGTTTTGTATTGGGATTTTCAATAAGCGATAAAATATTCTGAACAGATGCAGGTAGACTTGGAAGAGTTACTGTTTCCGCCAAAAGACTTTCTATTGTATATTTAGTTAACTCTTCCATCGCAAAGAAATAATCTTTATTATATATTTTTAGAATGTTTTTATTTTATTTCAAGTGGGATTAGAGATCGCTCCCCAAAAACTCTTTCCTGGACACAACAAATATCTATTAAGTCTTCAGGAGTTATGAAATCTAACAATTTTTCAACAGGGATAATCTCTCGTTCCCCTCCTTCCTTCTGAAACACAATCACCGCATGTTGTTCTTTTCCATACCTACCAATAAGAACAACTACCCCATTTCGTCCATCCTTTAATTGGACCATGCGTAAAATTGCAGAACCCTGCCTTTTCCAATTCATTGGCTAAAATAAAAACTCGGGTTCTAATACGGGCTGGAAATTTACTTCTTTATCTGTCACAGGGAAAGTAACCGCTTCAAATACTCCCGTTCCTGTCCTCATCACGGCACGGGCTGTTCCTAAAACAGGAACAACACCGAATAGATAACCAAAGGGCTTCCCTTCTTTTAGTTTTCTATCAAAGGTCAATGGTATTTCTGCCCACCCAAACATAATATTAGATAAACCTCTACCTAATTTCGTAAGCGATTTTTCAAACCGTGTTGGTTTGGGCAAGTCCTCATCTGGATTATACTCCTGTGCAAAAATAAGGACAGGTTGAATTAGTAAAGAAAACAAAACCATCAACAGAATTACTTTCTTACACATATTTATATCTCCATTAAATCATGTATTTACTATTTTATTATAAATAGTCTATCAGATTTTTTCAAAATTGTCAAGAAATATTTCAACTCTCTATTTATCTCTTTTATTTTTTGTTATCCCAGAACAAAAACCTAAAAGGATAAAACTCATTCCTAACACACATAGATTTCCCAATAATTGTTTAACTCCATCCAAACCCTTTTTCTGATTACAACCACACGGGAATGGAAATGGATTTTCACCCTCTCCTTCGCCTTCTCCTTCCATAGAACCTTCTCCTTCTTGAGGTGTTACAGGGGTATATTGAACATCTATTGAAACCTTTTCATTTGCAATTATATTTACCTGAACAGAAGTGGGTTTTGTCCAATTAGGAACATCTTTAAATTCTACTGTATATGTCCCAATATCCTTTGTTATGGTTATCCCACTTGCACGATATATTGTTTCTCCTGCAATCCTCCACATAGCACCTGCTTTCACTGCATTCTGTGGTGATATATTTACAACTAATTTCCCTTGCTCACGAGAATAACTGGCAGATACAACATTAATAATATCTGCCTGTAAATCAATGGTCGTCTTTTCTGGAACATTCCATCCGGGCACCTTTTTAAATTCTATTTCATATTCATCAACAGGCACATCCGTTTCTACTTCTCCACTATTCCTCCATGTCTCCTGTCCTGCTCTCCGCCATTGTGCCCCTCCGACTACAACTTCATTCGGAGAAATGGTAACTTGTAAAGAACCCTTTAATCGCTCATAAATACCAACTTCAGTTGTTGTTTTCCCTTGAAGAAGGGATACCTGCTTACTGGTGGGAGCCTTCCAACCTTTAATACCGCCCTTAAATTCAATGGTATAAATCGCCTGTGCAAGAACTAACATCTTACCTGAAGGATACCATTCGCTACCTAATTCTCTTACTTTCCAAAAAGCCCCTAAAGTATTTATCTCTTCCGGATGTAAGGTCACTGTTAAAACAGCATTTTGTGTCTGGGTATTACCCTCAAAACTTATACATAGAATACTTATCAGAAAAACTATTAATATATATCGTTTCATAAAAAAATAAACTCCTTGTAAATATCTTATAATACTACATTAAGTTTATTCAAAAAAAATATTCCATTTCAATTATTTTTCTATTTATTCATCAAAATATTACACTTTGTCAAGATTTTACATTATTCCATCACTAATTAAATCAATTTACTAAAAACTCTTTACTTTTAATATAATATATCAACATTAAAAAGGAATCACAAATGGATTTTAATTATGTAAATGAAGAAACTTTATTAAATCATTTTGACGCATCCGTTCGCAATAATACTCTTCGTTCTTTGCTAAAAAAATATCAACAAAAATCTTCTGACATATCTTTTCGTCTTTTCAATCTTCATTGTCATAGTTTCTTTTCTTATAATGGATATGGGCTTTCTCCCACTGCTCTGGTTTGGAATGCTTTGCAAAATAATTTTTATGCATTAGGACTTGTAGACTTTGATGTTTTAGATGGTGTAGAAGAATTTTTAGATTCGTGCAAAATATGTAAAATAAAAGGTTGTGCTGGTTTGGAAACACGAATCTTCGTTCCGCAATTTGCCAAACATGAAATTAACTCCCCGGGTGAACCCGGTATCAGTTATCATATTGGCATGGGTTTTACTACTCAAAAAGTGAAAAGGACGAATCTCCTGGATAAATTAAAAAAAATTGCCCAGAATCGTATTCAGATAATGATTGAACGGGTAAATAATTATTTATCTCCCCTTACTATAAACTATGAAAAAGAAGTGCTTCCTTTAACACCCGCAGGAAATCCGACAGAAAGACATCTATGCACAGCCTATTATGAAAAAAGCAAACAACATTTTCCTGATGAAAAAGAGTTTGTTCATTTTTGGTCTGAAAAACTTAAAATTTCGGAGGCTGATATAGAAAAAATTATTATAAATTCCGTTGAATTTCAGAACCTGCTACGAGCCAAACTTATGAAAGCAGGGGGACCAGGGTATGTTCCTGCGAAAGCAGAAAATTTTCCCACTCTCATTGAAGTGAATGAATTTATTTTAGCAAACGGGGCAATTCCTACCTTTGCATGGCTTGATGGCACCAGTTCTGGTGAGCAAAATATTGAAGAATTATTAAACATAATGATTGCTTCGGGTGTATACGCTGTTAATATCATTCCTGATCGTAACTGGAATATAAAAAATCCTGAACAAAAACAAGTCAAATTGAAAAACCTCGATAATTTTATTTCACTTGCCCGTGAATTATCTTTGCCTATATTTATTGGGACGGAACTGAATGCGCCAGGACAAAAATTTGTGGATAACCTTGATACCCCGGAACTCCAACCTTATTATCAATTGTTTTTGGACGGTGTTCATATTGCTTACGCCCATACTATTCTCGAAAAAACTGCGGGTATGGGCTTTACGAGTTACTGGTCTCGAAATTATTTTGCAAACAATAAAGAGCGTTATGAGTTTTTTAAAGAAATTGGGGAACGACTAACCCCTGTTTTATAATTAATATACAAAACACTTTTACATTTTATTAGAACACAAATAGGACAAAATACTATGAGTTCCAATCCTCCATTCCCACCTGCGAAACAAAACAGAATTCGGAAAAGAAGCATTCTACCCTGGCTTATTGGCATTTTATTCTGGGGAATTTTCCTCCTCTGGTATCAATATACCCCCAGTCAGGATACCATAGAATTCTTTTATTCCTGCGGTTTGTATCGCGCAAACACGCTTATTTTCTCACTTATACAACAGACCACAACGCATTCCCTTGCACTCTGGTTCGTTCCACTATCCATTCTTCTGTTTATTATATTAGGAATTGCAAACTGGATTTATATCCGTAAAAAACAGAACAAATCTCACTTTTGGGGAATATTTTGGTTTGTAAAATGGACATTTATCTTGAGTGGTTTTCTACTTGTAGCATATCTATTTCTTTGGGGAGCCGGTTATCAACGCAAACCTATCGAAGCAAAATTAAACCTTGAAATGGTTAAACCGGAAGAAAACGAAATAAGACAAATTATGGGAGAATTACTTCTTATCATTAATAAAAACAATCTACCACGAGAACAAAGGAATCCAGAACAGAGCATTCAAAAAATTTCTAAATCTATGCAAAAAATTATATCGGACTGGGACGATGTGCCTATTTATCTCCCTATACGAGTACGCAAAACTCCGCCCGGACTTTTCCTTTTTAATAGTACTTCTGGCATGTGTTTCCCATTTACATTAGAACCTCATGTAGATGGAGCACTTCCCCCTCATGCTTTTGTTTCTACTTCTGCACACGAATTGGCACATATTGCCGGTATCTGTGGTGAAGCAGAAGCCAGTTTTGTGGGTTATGTAAGTGCATTAAAGACTGATGACCCCTTTGCCCGCTATTCCAGTGCTTTAGATATTTATGAACGGCTTGCTTCTTTTCTCCCGGGAGAGGAACGGAAAAAAGCGATAGAACAATTACCTCCGGAGGCTCAACAGGATTTAAAAGAAGAACGAGAAATTATAAATAAATATCGGGTTAAATGGTTTTCCGAAATATCCTGGAAAGCCTATGATAAATACTTAAAAACGCAAGGTGTCAAAGAAGGAGTTCGTGATTACGGAAGAGCCACAAATCTTCTGATAGCAGGAATACGAAAGGGGATCATTGAATTACCCAAACTTTCAGAGACTATTCCTTCTAACACAGAGGAAATAATCTCACCCAAAGAAGAGCCCTTAGAACAATTAGAAAAAATACCTGAACAAATAGAAACAGCACCCGAAAAATCAGAACCAGATAATCCGAATATATAATTTATCCTTCTTAAATATATTCGGAAAATTACACAGAGATAGTATAGTTTTATTTATCTTATGCAAATTTCTATATAATAGTCATGAAAATTTAAGAATAAAGAGGGAAAAATATGGCTATAAATCTTGCAGTTTTATTATCAGGAAGTGGAACTACTTTACAAAATTTAATTGACCATATCAAAGCGGGGACTTTAGATGCCAACATTAAAATTGTTATTTCATCGAAAACAAATGCATACGGTTTACAACGAGCACAACAAAACAATATTCCCACCGCAATAATTCGTCCAAAAGATTATGAAAATTTTCATTTGTTTAATCAATCTCTTTGGGACACAATTCGTCAATATCCTATTGACCTTGTTGTCTTAGCTGGTTATTTGTCTTTAATCGAAGTTCCTCCCGATTTTACTCATCGAATTATGAATGTTCATCCTGCACTAATACCCTCTTTTTGCGGAAAAGGTATGTATGGACATCATGTCCATGAAGCAGTCATACAGTCCGGTGTAAAAATTACAGGATGTACTGTCCATTTTGTAGATGAACACTATGACCATGGTCCTATTATCCTTCAAGAAGCAGTCCCTGTTTTTGAGGATGACACACCCGAAACATTAGCAGAACGAGTGCAAGCAAAAGAACGAGAACTTTATCCAATGGCTATTCAATTATTTGCAGAAAACCGACTAAAAATTGAGGGGAATAAAGTTCGGATTCTTCCTACAAAATAACCATTTCAACTATGGAACAAAAGATATGCCAGAAAAAATACCTCTCTGTTTAAGGAATGGGAAACTTAATCCCGAAGCCATTCGCTGGGATTCATATCCCTTTGTTCATGCGGAACTGTATAAACATTGGGGACGAAAAAAACAATGGATGTATTGGGCTGTAGTCTCTCCTAAAGGAGTCTTTGCCACTGTTATTGCAAATGTTGACTATATGAAAATAGGTTCCGTTTATTTTGCAAAATTTAATTTGTCTCAAGCGATAGAAAAAACAAAAATCCAATTCACTAAAAGAAATATTTATATTCCTCCATCCCCTTATGAGAATGCACAGTTTGTTAATTCTTCCATGCAATTAGAATGTAAAACCTCTGCACATACAACTATTTTGACAGCCCGAACAAAAATTGAAGGAAAACCTTTTACCGCTGAAATAGAGATGGTTCGGGATATATCTTTTCCCACTTTAAATGTTGTTATTCCATGGTCACCCACAAGATTCCAGTTTACATCCAAGCAACTCCCTTTCCCCGCCAAAGGAAAAATTCTATGGGAAAATGAAGTATTTAATTTTGATGAACAAGAAACTTTCGCATGCCTTGACTATGGTTCGGGTAAGTGGAAATATAAAACGGATTGGAATTGGGCGGCAGGATATGGGTATGACAGAAATAACAGAAAAATAGCCGTAAATTTAGGTGGGCTCTGGACAGATGGAACGGGACAAAATGAAAATGGATTATGGATTGAAAATCATTTCTATAAAATTCACGAAGAAGTAAAATTTACATGGAACTATAGCAATCCATTAGATACATGGAGTATTAAAACCAAGTCATCCGATAATATAAACTTAACATTTAGACCATTCCATATTCGTCCCGATTCAACCAACCTGATTATATTGAGATCAAAAGTAGTACAGTGCTTTGGGAATTTTCACGGAACTATAAAAATAGAGGGAGAAAACATTTCGATAGATTCTCTAATAGGTTGGGCAGAAGAACATCACGCTCTATGGTAAATTTTTGTCAATAAAACCACTTTCTAAAATTTATTTTATCATTATAAACATTTTAAATTGCTTTTTGATTTAGAAGTATGTAAAATAAAAGGAATAAAAGAATATTTACATAGGTTTATAATATTAAATATGTATATTAATATTTTGTCTTACATTTTTATAAAGTAAAGGAACAAAAAAGTGCGTTGGGAAAAGAAAAAAATTGACGGTAGTAAATCTACAATCACGAGATTTACAAAAACAGAGGGCTCTACTATTCAACCTTCGAATCAGGTATCCGCAGGAAAAGCCACGGGTGATTCTTCAAATATCCAATCACTCAAACAACTGCTTCAACAAATAGGTCATATTCCCAAAGAAAAACTTAATGAGGCAATTATCGAATCGCAAAAAACGGGAAAGTTTATCGGTGAAATACTCGAAGAAAAAGGCCTTGTAAGTAATGATACCGTACTTTCATTACTTATTAAACAATGCAAAACTCCTCTGGTCAGTCTTTTAAGTTATTCAATTGACAGAGAAATTCTAAAGATAATCCCCCATGAAATATGTGATAAATATAAGATTCTACCGATAGACAAATTGGGGAACACAATTACTCTTGCAATGGTCAATCCTATGGATATTGAAGCGATAGAAATAGCGAAACAATATTGTGGCAATCATCAGATAAGACCTATTTTATGTTCTTATAAAGAATTTGACCGAGTAAAGAAGAGATATATATCTTCCCCCACACAAGAAGGTAAAACTATTGTAAGTGAACAACAAATACTCACTGACAAACTAACAACTTCAACCCCGCATCCACCTCAGGAAGAATCAAAAGAAGAACCTATTCCTGAAGCCATCGTAATAGATATAGATTCTGATTCTCTCCCCCCAGAAATAGAAGAACAGTTGCAAAAAGAAAATGCCCTCATTCATACCGTATTTACGGAACCTATCTCTGAAAATACAACGCTGAAAACTTTAGAAAAAAATAAAGATGATTTATCCATTCAGGACCTTGCTACATCTATGATAAGTAGTCTTCAAGGCTCTTATGAGTTACTTATCCGAAAAATAAAACTTTTTAATGGATTGACTACAGAAGAAATCGCTAATCTCTTTGCCCACTGTAAACAGATCCAATTAAATGAAGGAGAAATTCTATTCAAAAAAGGGGACATTGGAAAAAATTTGTATGTGCTAATAAGTGGGGAAATAGAAATTTTTGATGAAGAGAAACATATATGCTTCCTATCACCGGGCGAAATGTTGGGTGAAATGGCAGTCATAACCCAGAGCAAACGAAGTGCCAGTGCCCGTGCTGTTGAAGATTCCGTTCTTCTGGATTTAAATTTAAATATTATTTACCGATTTATTCCTTCTATTGTTGCTATAAAACTACTCACAAACATTATTTTTACCCTCAGCGAACGGCTAACATCCATCACATCAAGACTTCAACAACCATCTTAAAAAGTAAAGTTTTCTTAAATCCATTTTTATTTAAACCACACTTTTTATTTCTTATGCCAATTCATATAAAATAATCGCCTAATAATAGTTTTAAAGAAAGAAGTAAATTATGGAAAGCAAACAAGATAATGAAAAAATTCTTTTAACTACCTGGTATCTTGAAATTTTCAATGTTCCTGATTTCCCACCAAAAACTATTTCTATAGACAATTTTCATATTGAAAGAATAGAAAAGCCACCCGTTCATTTTTACCGTTATTTATACGATACCATCGGTTCCCCATGGACATGGTGGGAACGAAAATTACAACCTGACGAACAACTCTTATCAGAAATACACAATCCAAAAGTAGAACTTTATGTCCCATATATCCAATTTTTACCTATGGGTATGGTTGAACTGGATTTCCGTGAGTTTCCTCAGGTTCAACTCGCTTATTTTGGAATTTTCCCAGAGTACTACAATAAAAAAATTGGTGGATACCTATTAGATTGGAGCATTCGCTTCGTATTTTCAAGAGGAGCCAAAAGATACTGGTTACATACCTGCTCCTTAGATAGCCCTAATGCACTACCCGCATATCAAAAAGCTGGGTTTCGACTGTACAAAACCGTTGAGGAATACACAGAACATCCTGAAATACAGATACAAAGAATATACAAAAATAAAAACCTTACTGTTTAAGGTCTTTAAATCCATCATATAGACCAAAATACAAAGATATATTTCTAAAACATATACAACACACCCATTCCATCCAAACGATTTCTCTTTTCCAAAACGCTATTAACTATTGTAATTTTCTCATTTGTCCAAAAAAATACAAGAGATCCTATCAAATGCCAAAATATAAAAGATACCATTGTAGGAGTAAAAAGTTTAGAATTTACAATCCTTTTTTTTACAGTCTCATTAGTCCCTTAGTGTTTTAATATCATCATAAGAAAATTTGATATAATTAGTTCCTCTTTATTATCCCCCAGTAAAATCAAATAACAATTTTATATGGAGTATTTTTATGTCAGAACATCAAAGTTTTTTACCTGGAACAGAGATAGAAATTGTAAATCCCAATGTTGAGTTAGGAAAGATTAAACATGTTCTCTTTGATTTTGATGGAACAATTAGTTTGCTTCGGGAAGGCTGGCAAAACATTATGGGTCCTATGTGTGTTGAGATGATATGTGGCGAACATGAACCCACCCCGGAGATTGAGAAAGAAGTAGCAGATATGATAGATGAAACAACCGGAATTCAGACCATTTTCCAGATGCAACGATTGGTAGAAATGGTTAAAGCATACGGCTTGGTACCCGCCGACAAAATTTTAGATGAGTGGGGCTATAAAGCCATCTACAATGAGAGGCTACTCATGCCCGTTCGGGAACGGATACAAAAATTAAAAAATGGAGAGGTAACATTAGAACAAATGACTGTTCGAAAAGTGTTTTGTTTTTTAGAAGAATTGAAGAAAAGAAATGTTACCATGTATGTATTTAGTGGCACAGACAGAGAAGATGTGCAACACGAAGCAAGTGTATTAGGTGCAGATAAATATTTTGCGGAGATATGGGGAGCATTACCCAGTATTGAAGAATACTCAAAAGAAAAAGTAATTCGTGAAATTATTTCTACTCATAATCTGCATGGGCCAGAAGTTATGGCTGTTGGTGATGGACCTGTTGAATTAAGAAATGTCAAAGAACAGGGTGGGATTGCTTTAGGTGTCGCTTCAGATGAGAAAAAAGGATATGGTTGGGATATGCATAAGAGAAATAGATTATTGCGAGCAGGTGCCGATATTCTTATTCCTGACTTCAATGAGTATGATAAACTTATAAAATATTTGTTTTGTGAAACATAGTGTTAAAAATATATCAGGTATTTTTTCGCTTTGTAGATTTAATTCTTTCTTGATATACCATTCTTCCCGTAGATTTCGCCTGTCCCGTTTTAATAATCTTTGTTTTACTTACTTGGATTTGTGTTCGTTTCGTTTTTATGCTTTGTTGTTTTTCTTCAACTGCCTGTATCACATCCAATTTGTTCCGCATAGCTTTTTCTTTTAGGGATTGTCTTAACTCATTGATAGATTTCAGGCATTCCCGTTGTAATTGAACTAAACAAGCCTCACAAAGTCGTTTTGTCGCACTAATAGCAGGAGCACCACATCTTCCACAGTATATGGATTCTGATTGCGTTTCCGTTTCAAACCATCCCTGGTCACACATTCGCAAAATAACATCCAGCGGAATTCCTGCCTTTTCTGAAATTTCAATAGCACTGATGTTGCCACATTCTTCTAATATCTCACGAATTTTTTCATAATCTCTCTGTTCATCATCAATGCACCCATTGCATACAAGATATTGCGAATTTTCAGGCTTATTAAACAATTTCTCACAGCGGGGACATTTCGTTAATGGCATATAACCTCCTTTTCATGTTAATTACATTTAAAACCCCTTTAATGATGCCTAACATAGTATATAACCTTCTTAATTGCATCTACAACATATTGAATATTTTCTTCTGTCAATAAAGGATGAAGTGGTAGTGACAATATCTCATCAGAAATTTTCGTAGCGGTAGGGCAATCCTCAGGGCGAACTCCACAAACCTGCTGGATATAAGGATGTAAATGAACACCATAAAAATGTATCCCTATGCCGATATTTTCCTGACGGAGCATAAAAGCAATTTCGTCTCTTGATTTATTTACTTTTTGCGAATTAATACGAATAATATACAAATGCCATGCATGTTGAACATAATCTTTTACAGTAGGGAGAGTAATTTCATCTATTTCAGAAAGGGAGTAAAAATACCTTGTGGCTAATCTCTGACGAATACTATTAAAAGAGTGTAATTTCTTTATCTGTTCCATTCCAATACTTGCGGATATATTACTCATGGGATACTTGAACCCTGCCGTTATTAATTCCTGGGGTCGAAGAAAAGCACTTCTACCATATCTATCCCATGCGGTATCTGCCAGACCATTTGTTGCAAGGATACGAAGATATTTTGCCTCTTCTGAATTAGACAGAGTAATCATACCCCCTTCAATAGTTGTTATATTTTTTGTTGCGTAAAAACTGAAACAGGTCCGTTTCGCAATAGAGCCTATTTTTTGAGAACGATACTCTGCCCCCAAAGCATGAGCAGCATCTTCGATTAAAAGCAAATGATACTTATCTGCTACTTTCTGTATTTCATCGAGATCACAAGGATGTCCCGCAAGGTCTACTGGGATAATGGCTTTTGTCTTCTCTGTAACCTTTTCTTCAATCTGTCGAGGGTCAATATTATAGGTAAGTGGGTCTACATCTACAAATACAGGCTTAACCCCCATATTCAAAAGGGTATTAATGGTTGATACCCATGTAATTGGCGGTGTTATAACTTCATCGCCCGCTTTTATCCCTGCTTCCACCAAACAGAGATGTATCGCTGCTGTACAGGAAGAAACGGCAACACTTTCTTTTGCTCCAACAGCAGAAGCAAAGTTTTGCTCAAAAGCATGTATGTTATGACCTGATGTTAACCACCCACTCCTCATTGCCTGGATAACTGCATCTTCCTCTTCATGTCCCATAACGGGTTTCGCTAAAGGAATAAATAAAGGAGCCGTAGGTTCTCCCCCTTCTTGAACAGGAATTTTTCTTAATTTCTTAAATTGCAGAACATTAATGTATTTATCAAAAAACGGATCTTCATGAGGATAGCGTTCAAGCCAATCCGTAATTTCCTGTAATGCTTTTTGTATGGTATATTCTGGTTGAAAATGGAATTGTGTAATAAATTTTTGAAACTGCACACGAAAAGTTCGCAAATCCTCATCATCGCGAACAACATCTATTTCTGTCCCATGGATAACCGAAGCAATTTCCTGGGCTAAATCTATAATTCTTTTATTAAGTGAATTGTGTCCTATATTAAAAATTTGGTTATGTATTTTTTGTTGTTCCGCTTCACAAATCAAAGTAATTGCTCGGGCACAATCACGAACATGCAAGAAAGGTCGCCATTGATTTCCTCCCCCCCGAACTTCAATTCTCTTTTGTCGTTCAGCCGTAGATACCATCTGATTTATTGCAAGGTCAAAACGCATCCGGGGGGAATATCCAAAAAGCGTAGAAAATCGTGCTATAACCGGTGAAAAATTTTCGTGGGCTAATATCATCAATTTTTCTTCTGCTTCTCTTTTGGTCTGACTGAAAGTGGATATAGGGTTTGTGGGGCTATCTTCATCAAGCCAGTCTCCAATGCCCTTTCCATACACTGCGCATGTAGAAGCAAAGATAAATTTTCTTACCCCTTTTTGGCTGCTTTGACGAGCTAATTCAACAGTACTATCTACATTCACTTCTCGGGCTGTAATCGGGCAAAGGGCACAGGTAGGGTCATTGGCAAGTCCCGCAAGATGAATCACAACATCAATCTCATTAAAAAGGTCGGGGAACTCCTGCCAATGACGAATATCGCCTTGTATAATTTCTACATTAGTATCTTTTAACCAATCCGCTTCTTCAGGATATCCAAAACACATGCGGTCAAATATACGAACCTTATGTCCCTTCTGTAATAATTCATAAGTAACCCAACATCCTAAATATCCAGCACCGCCTGTCACAAGTATTTTCATTATAATTGACTCCCTATTGTAAAAACTTTTACTATAATTCTATCACTAAATATAAAACAATTATAAATAAAAGGGATTGTTATGCGAAATATCGTATTTATTTTTATGTTTTTTTGTTTAATTGTCTTTACCAGCCTAAATATTTTTTCTCAAGAAAATCCGTGTTTAAAAGAAGTTAAAGACTTAGTCCCTTTTGAGGGAATACCCAATCTATTTCAGTTTTGTGATGGTACTCCTGTAAAAACAGTTCAGGATTGGGAAAAACGCAGAAAAGAATTAAAAGATATTCTTATGTTTTATGAATATGGACACTTACCACCACCGGCAAAAATTAAAAAATCGGAATTGATTGTTGAAGAAAATTTCTATAACGACAAAGGTATATACAGAGAATACAGTGTTTATTACGGACCACCGGATTTTAAGTTGGACATTATGATGTTTTTGCCTGTATCTGCCAAAGAAAAACCCTGTCCTGTTATTCTATTTATACCTAAATTCTGGAAGGAGAACGACGATAATAAAGAAATTGCTATGAAATGTATAGACCGGGGTTATGCTCTCTGTCTCTATGATAAAAGTGTTCTGGATGACGATAGTGGAAGCAGAGACCAGATGATATACAAACTCTACCCTGATTGTGATTGGGGCTCATTAGGTGTTTGGGGATGGGGTGCTTTACGCGTCCTCGATTTCCTCGAAACGATCCCCGAAGTGAACACAAAACAATTGACATTAACAGGGCATTCGCGTAGAGGGAAGGCATCTATGTGGGCAAGTGCAAATGATGAAAGAATACCGTTAGTCATACCCCAATCCAGTGGAACCGGCGGTTGCGGTTCATATCGAATCGTGGGAAAAGGGTCAGAAACATTAAAAGCCATCACAACAGATGTTGCTCCTTATTGGTTTGTGCCCCGATTAAAAGATTTTATTGACAAAGAAGACCGTCTACCCTTCGACCAGCACTTCTTAAAAGCATTAATTGCTCCACGCGGACAACTATCCCGCGAATCCTTAGGCGATTTATGGGCAAACCCTATGGGAACACAAGTAATGCATGAATGCACCGTTCCTGTTTATCAATTCTTAGGGGTTCCTGAGAATATCGGGATACATTTCAGGGAAGGAGGGCACGCTCTACAACCTTCAGATTGGGATGTTGTTCTTGATTTTTCAGATTATTTCTTCTTTAAAAAGAATCCGCCAGCGGGACTTAATGTTTTACCTTTTAAAGACACTCCAAAACCCTCATGGGCTACATCCAATCCAAACCAGAATAAATAGATATGAAAAGTACCTGACAAACAAAAAAATGGATATAAGACAAAATATCATTTTAATTAAGATAGCAAAATGACACGATTTGGTGTTTCCCCAAAAAAAGAGCAAGAACTTATCCACTGGATGGAACGACTGGAAATTAAAGAAGAGGATTTAGAAGAACGATTTATTTCCTCCCGGGGACCCGGTGGACAAAATGTAAACCGGACATCTACAGGTGTTTACTTAAAACATATTCCTTCAGGGACTGAAGTTAAAGCAGATACATCTCGGTCTCAATCATTAAATCGTTTCTACGCCCGACGCAGACTTTGTGAATTGATAGAATATCAACGATACGGAAAAGAATCCTCTCTTATAAAAAAAATTAATAAAGAAAGAAAACAAAAACAAAGAAGAAATAGACGATCAAAGAAAAAATACCTTAACATAGACACATCAGAAAAAACGGACTAATCAAATTAAAAACAGTATATCTGCGATATATCAGGGCAAAGAATTTTCCCCTACTAAATTACATATTTTCTAATATTATCGTGTTTTTGAAAAAACAGTTTCTGTGGAGCAAAAACGCTCCCCAGAAATTCTATAAAAATTATATTCTTACTTTAGCATGCCTAATCCAGAAGAATAATGCGATAATAGTTGTAATCGTGAAAACAATACCTAACAAATTAAGTAAGGGTATACCTTTTTCTACATTCAACATAACTTGATTAGAGGAAACCGTCTCACGAGCATCGGTAACTTCAACCCAATATAAGCCTGCATCATCTGAACTTATTTCAGTGATTTCTAATATAGGTGAATCTGTTCCAATATTTTGAATTTCCTTACCTTTGCCTAATGGTTGGAATTTCCATTGATAGTGCAATTCAAGCAAACCACCGGTTACCTCTACTTCAAACCGCCATGTATCACCTTCTGTTGCTGTGCCACCGGTAGGCTGTCGGAGAAATTCTGCATGAGAACCAATCACAACCCGTGCTTGTTCGGATTGCACGGTATCTTTCTCATCACGAATTTCAACCCAGTAATTACCCGACAACGATGGGTCTAATGGAGGCGAAACATAAATCGCCTCAGTATTTACACCGGGGGCAGGTTCCATACCTCGGTACCATGTATATTGCTTATTTCCAAAACCGTCGGTAGTCTGAACACTTAATTGGAAATTCGGGAATTCATCTATATACATCAATACTTCTTGGGGTTGTTGCGTAATTGCCAAATCTTCACCCACATATACCTGACAAATAGTAGATTGTAACTCTTCGCGTTCGTCAAGTACATGCACATAATACAACCCTGTATTGGTACTTGTTGGATTGCCTAAATTAATCGTTGAAGAATTACTGCCTATCTGCACATATCCACTACCATCATTGAACCACCATTCATAGTTAAGATTACCCAAACCGCCTGATACTGAAACAGATAGAGTCAACGGTTCATTATAAGGTGCGTATTTCACCGCAGGCAGGTTGTTAACAAACTGTATATGTTCTGCAATTACCAATTCTGCTGTATCGGAATTGATATTATTCTCCGGCACATCATCGCTGACTATGCAGTAGTAAGCGCCAGAACTTGCAGTAGTCAATGGCGTAACAATATAAGTGGATTGATTATTCACGCCCGGTGCTGGTTGACTATCCTTCATCCACAGGTAGCGGATGGTACCATATCCACCACTTACAGCAACTTGCAAAGTATGAGAAGGATATTCGCCCACATACGCACGCAAGCCTGTTGGCTGGGATATGATGGTTAGCGGATCATCCACTATCATCAAGAACACTGCCTCGGAAGTTAGACTATCTGTACCACTATCTTCTATTACTACATCGTAGAAATCCTCGTCAGATTCAGTTAGATTGTTTAGTGTGAGCGTATTTCCACCCGGTTGTTGCTCTGGCGGTAAATTGCCGATACTGGCACGGCGCCAGGTGTATGTAATAGGAGGAATACCTCCATTGATTTCGACAGTAAACTGTACACTTTGACCCGGATTCCGCACTGCGTTTTGTGGTTGCACTACTATTGTCAAATGTGGCACTACGGTTAATGTCCCCGCTTGGGATACCCTGCTTTCACCATTACCATCATCATCTGTTACAACACACCTGTATACTCCACCTTCGTCTATTGTTGGTGAAGAAATAGTTAATGTGCTTGTATCTACTCCCGAGAATGGAGGTGTATTGCTGAGAACCTCGCCTTCATCCAAAACACCGTTATCGTTCAGGTCTTTGAACCATTGATAACGATACGGCAATACACCACCGCTTGCCAAAACGGTTAATTGCACATTAGGTGTATTTTCATACACTGTGGTCTGACTTGCAGGTCCATATACCGCTAACGGGTCGTTTACGGTAATCTGCACGGTATTAGATACCACCTGACCATAAGGAATCACGCCGAGTTCGTCTGTAATAACTACATCATATTGGCCAGTATCTTCAGGACCGGCTGGGGATAGGTCTAAATATGGTAAATTAGGAGCACCCAACGATATGCCACCTTTACGCCAATCGTAGGATAGAACACCCTTACCTCCTGTCGCATTTGCAGTTAATAACAGGCTCTGACCCGTTGTATAATTGCCACCAACAGGTTGTAAGGTAATAGATACAGGGGCGTAAACAATGACACTTGCATCATTATCGCTCGATTCTGTATGTGTGCTATCTGTAACTTCTACTGTATAAATTCCTGCATCTGTGAGAGTGGCTGGATTTATGGTTAAAGACGGAGAAGTAGTAATTGCTACTTGTCCTCCATTTTTTAACCAACGATATGATTTGCTCCCTGTTCCACCAATGACCTGTGCATTTATATTAAAGGATGCCCCTTGATAAGTTTCTACAACTGTTGGGTTGAGTGTAATATCCATACCCACTTTGAAAGAAACATTAATTCCTTCCGGCACAGTGGTCGTCCAGATATATCCATCAGGGATTGTTCCAAGATTGTATGTTGGAGAACCATCTACATAAAGTTCTACTTCATGAGCATCCGATCCACCATTGTTAACAAGGAAAATTTGTTTGAAATCTTTGAATGGCGAATTTGAGCCAGATAGTACCACCATCTCGACTAAATCAACGCCCGGAGTTACTACTTGTGACTTGTTCCAGAAATCAGTTTCGGTAAATCCTCCAGTCGCAGGACCACCGACAAGTTGTGGAATCAATGGAGCACTTATGAGTAAATTATAGGGAGCGGGTGCTTTTAACACCGTATCGTTTTGCGTAGCACCTATGAGGATATGGTCAGAAAAGCTAGGGTAAGATGGGGAACGCATATTAGATATGTGAGTAAATCTTCCTATGATACTTGAACTGCTATCGGTGGTATGATTATTGCAAACAATGAGTCCACCAGAGGTAAGAATAATACTCCCGTGTAGCTTTACCATACCAGGTACGCCCAATCCACCATTTCCGCCTGCACCGGAAGTACCACTTTGTCCTCCCGTACCGCCTATTCCACCACGACCGCCACGAGCACCAGCACCACCAGGACCGCCAAAACTGTTCACTGGGATACACCATGCCCCCAACCAAAATGTCCAAAAACCATATCCACCCCCTTCGCCTCCTGCACCCCAACCCCAATTGTTACCAGGGTCAATACCAGCAGATCCGGGATTTACAGGAACTACTGTTCCACCACCACCTGGAGCGCTTGCAGAAATATCCATTTGACCACCAAATCGAAGCAAGCCACGAGCTGAAAGGACTATTACGCCACCTCCATCTCCACCTTTCCCTCCATCTCTTGCTTTGGGTGCAGTTCCGCCATTACCACCATTTCCTCCTGCTCCACCAGATCCACCGGCTCCGCCGGCTCCACCAAATCCATCAACGGCTCCACAAGCATTACAAGGAAGATTCCACGACGCACCACCACCGCCACCACCGCCACCACTCCCACCTCCTCCAGCTTTTCCTCCGCCTTGGCCGCCACTACCGCCCCCACCTCCTCCACCACCGCCACCACCAGGACCACCTGCTAAGGTTAAATCATCAGCAGGGGCTATAAAGGAAGCGTTCCCACCGTTTGAGCCATTCTGCCCATTATTGCCCGGGGCGCCCGGATTGCCGTTTCCGCCATTTCCACCTTCTGTTCCGTTTCCTCCTCCTCCGGCACCATTTCCACAAGTTACACCACCGGCACCTCCGCCACCTACACCACCTCCACCACCGCCACCACCGTTATTCCATACGGGAGATGCCGACCCACCAGCGCCACCCGCTCCACCTGACCCGGGTGTTCCCATTCCGTTAAATCCGTGCGACCCATTAGCGCCCGTAGAACCGTTCTGACCTGCTGATCCTTGACCACCTACGCCACCGGCGTAACCTGAATAGGAAGTACCAGCTTGTCCATGACCACCGTTGGTGTAATTACCACCTGCACCGCCCGGTGATGACGGAGCACCCGCACCTCCAGATGTTGCACCTGCTCCACCAGCACCTCCGTTACCGCCAGTTGCACCATTCCCTCCGACACCACCACCTGCTCTACCAGGGACATTCCCAGACACATCTATGGGCGAGTTCCAGACTATATCCCTCGTGGCTGCTATTACTAACGGATTAGTCCCGGAAACATTAATTGTTACGCCAGCAGGAACATTAATTGAACGGAAATTGAATTTTCCCACCTTATTACCACCGCCAATATCTAATAATTGTCCCTGAATCTGTGGTCCAGAGTTAATTCGATAATAAGGTTGTAGAATATTAGTCCCGGTATAGAAGATGAGCGTATCACCCGAATTTACTGTCAGGTCGCCGAGTATACCACTACTTAGATAAACATCTGAAGACGAGAAAGGTGGAAGTTTGAAATAGTAATTGGGATAAGTGTTACTCTGGTTTGGATTCCCTGCAATATCTATGCATACACCATTTGGAATAGTAATTGTGACAAATATATCTGAACTCCTTGCTACAGTCACGCCGAAGTTATATGTTGTGCCACCTCCGGAGAAATTTGTGACCTGGGCTGTTCCCGAACCTGCAACAGTTAACTGTATATCGCTTGCAGTAAACCCTATTACGGGCTCACTGAATGTTGCGGTAAATGTAGCATAAGTAGTCTCATTCGGTTGAGGAGTGTCCGCAGTGATGAGAACTGTGGGTGATGAAGTATCAATTGTATAATATTCGCCCGCAGTGTAATCCGCATTTCGTTGTCCAAAATTTTCTCCAAGGGCATTTCCTAATACCCGCCAGTTAGTATCATATATAGTGTCACGGTCAATTAAGTCTATACTAATATCGCCTTGTCCTGTTCCACGATTTACCGTTACTGTGCGAGTATTACCTGAGCCAGTAACGGAAACAACCGAAGCGCCTGAGAAACCCGGTCCGTCAATAACAAAGTCATCTGTTGTAACATTAACCACATCTTCAGTAAAGGTTACAATAAACTCCAGGACTGTCGCATTTGTAGGATTTGGAGACGATGGGTTACGCGTAATAGATGCTACAAAAGGTGGCGTTGTATCAATAAGCCACGAAGCAAAAAATTGGTAAAGAGCATGTCCACATAAATCACGGTAGCCTGTTGTGTTCAAATGTATCGGGTCATTGCCATTATTTGCAAGAGCCGCACGCGCAGTTGGATATTCAATCAAACCACCGGGAAAAGGAATGTAGTTAGGTGGGTCACCGGGAATAGGACTGGTATTACTGGCAAACGGCGGACGGTAAACAGGTCCTGCATCCCAAAAGCCAGGATGTCCATGCCGATAATGCTGTAATCCAAAGTTATGGATATATGCTACACGATTGCGTGTACTTGCGATGTTCCGTTTCCGCCACCCTAATTCCACAAAGGCGGAGTTTAATTCACTTGGAGACGGATTATTCAAGTTAGCCTGCATCAGCATAGCCGATTGATTTCCGGCTAAGGCTAATTCCCAGATGTTAATAAAATCATAATCAATAAGCCCTACCTTAATATCAGGACGAAGTGAAAGTATATAATCAACGACAGTGGCTAAATCCGTTTCAATTTCATCAAAAACATCGTTGTTTGGTCCGGGCTGGGGTTGCATACCATTTTTCCATTTCCATAAAAGGTCATTCCCCCCTAAACTTAGATGCACCATGTCAATGGTCGGATTATTCATTATCGCGTTATAAAGTGAATAAGTGCGGACTGGATTATTATTATCTCGCGGATTAGGCCAGTCATCTGCAAAATGTTCTGCGGTCGTTCCACCTATAGCAACCTTATCCCCTTGAACACTCCATTGCCCCAGACCGTAGTAGTTTAATACATAGGGCCAAATAGAGTCATTCCAGACAATCTCTGCCCAACTATCTCCTACAATTAAAATACGAAGTGTTGCAGAGTGTGAAAAAGAAGCAATTCCTACCAATAAAAGGGACAGGAATACTACCCGAACAAAGATTTTGTAAACATTCATACTCATTCTCCTGCAGACCAAATTTTTATTCTTTCCTTATATTTTAACATAAAGCAAAACAAAAAATTCATCAACAATATTTCCCATTATTCTTCTTTTGACAAATAATGATATTTTTTCTCAAAACTATTGATTTTCATATAAAAATTTACTATAATTTAACAGTAATAGTTTGGTTTTTTAATATGAATATAAAGGCTGATACATTTTAGGAGGAAGGCAATGAAAAGATTTTATTATCTCAGTTACTTCTCTATTTTTATTCTGACTGTATTTATTACCGCAAATGGACACGCTCAAACAGCAAGGATACTCCTGGTAGGAGACGATTGGGCAGAAAAAATTTTGGATTACAATGTTTGGGGTAATGTTTTAAATTATTATGGTTTTAATGATATAACCGTAATAGGAGACACAACAGCAGTTAGTGGCACAAGTGCGGAGGATTGGGCGAACGATGGACCAAATCCCAAAGACGGAAATATGCCTCTACGAACTTATTCTTTACAGAGTGCACTATTAAACAATCCCACTGCAGATATTGTTTATTTATCACTCGGTCTCAATGATATATTAAAAAATTGGAAACGAGGGATGTTACCTCAACCTGGGGGTAATAATGATATTTTCGATACGATACAGCAAAATATTCAAACTGTAGTAGATTACATTTTAACAATTCGACCTGATGTAAAAATTGCCTTAGCAGATTATGATTATATCAATATTTACGAACTCGCCTTTGAAGGGATTGAATCCGCACAGGAATTATACATACAAATGGACTATCCTTCACCACTACAACTGAATCAGGCATTTTATGAATTAGGTTTAAGGAAAATACTTATCTCTGCAACTCGATATAGGACAGAATACATTCATAGTTTTGGTTTACAACAATATTGGTATGGTCACAATGGATATTATCTAAAAAATGATATTATAGAAGGTGAAAATTTTACGGACACCTTTTTCCCCCCATTCCCGATGAACACAACCCCTTATCCGGGCTATCCTCCTTCATACGCCCCTCTACCTGGTGGAAACATTAATTATCCATCTCCAATATCTGCCATGGGGGATAATGGAACAGACCCCATTCATTTAAATGAAGAAGGATATAGAATAATATTTGAGAACTCCCTGTTTCAGTATATATTTGATTGGTTAATAGATACAACACCTCCTTTTGTTGTATCCATCAAGAGAAACCTCACTGCCCCAAATCCAACTCGCAACGGTACTTTAGAGTTTATCGTTACATTTAGCGAACCCGTATCTACGGTTACTCCCGCTGATTTTACAATAGATGCTCCTGGATTTACAGGTGCGTCCATTGTATCGGTTACTGGAAGTGAAACCACAAGAACCGTAACGGTTAATCGGGGAACAGGTAATGGCAATTTCAGTATTGATTTTTTGGATAGAGATACCATTGTTGACAATAACTGGCGAATACTAGGAAATGATTTAGGAGTGATATTTGGAAGTGGAAATGGCAATTATGCTACAGGAGAATCTTATACAGTAGATACTTCTCGACCATTTGTTCAAATTACACCTACAATCCCGTCACCTACAACAAATGATTATACAATTTTTTCTATAGAATTTAGCGAACCTGTAAAAGGATTTACTGCAGATGATATTCTGTTAACAACATCAGGAAATGGATCTGCACAAGTAACAAATTTTTCGGGCAGTGGAGCCAATTATATCTTTCATCTTAATGTAAACCGCAGTTCCGACTTTTATGTGAATGTCATTATTAATGCGGGGGTTTGTACAGACCTTGTAGGAAATACCAATTACGGAGAAACATACTCAAATTATTTATTTCAGGAGCCAACTTTTACAATCAACGAACTCTATAGAAGCAATGGAAAACTTGGGGATTTAATTTTAAATTCGGGAGATATACTAACGATTTACACAGGAGACCAAATATATCAGCCTTTCTATAGAATAAATGGAGGACTTGCTATTTCGGGTCGTTCTGTTGATATTGGTGGAGGGGATTATGCTGGGAAATTGGATTTTCAAACAATCTATGTTCCTTCTGGAGTTACAGTAAATGTGTCCGGAACAAATCCACTAGTTATATCTGCTACAAAAGATATTACATGGAACACGACATTAGATGTATCAGGTACCGTTGCAGGTAGGGCTGGTGGAGGAACAGGAGGTAGTGGTGGTTCCGGTGGTGCAGGTGGTATAGGCGGAGCAGGTGGCTCTAACGGTGGTTATGGAGGTGATCAAGCGACAGGTGGTGCAGGAGGAAATGATAGCAATGGTGGAAATGGTCAAAATGGAACTTCCAATCCAGGAACTCCCGGGGAAACAGGTTTTGCTGGTAATCCAGGAGAAGCAGGAGAAGATGGTCCCGATGGTCAATTAGGTTTTGGTCGGCAAGGCACCGCAGGAAGCGGAGGAACAGGAGGTAGTGGTGGAGGTCCCTCTCCACAGTTGACAAATGGAGGCAGTGCTGGAAGTGGAGGTTCTATTGGAACTGGAAGCACAGCCCAAAATTGTGCGAATGTACCTTCAGGAGGAAGTGGCGGAAACGGCTCTAATGGAGGGAATACCACTACCGCTGGTGCTAACGGTCTTTCAGGTGGAAATGGAAGTAGTGGTACTCATGCAGAGTTTACGGCTCCTGCAAATAATCTTAATCTTGCTGCTGGTAATGGTGGAGGTGCGGGAGGAGGTGGTGGCGGAGGTGGCGGAGGACAAGGGGGCGGACAAGGTGGTGGTGGTGGCAGTGGTGGCAGTGGCGGTGGTGGTGGCATGGTAAGAACAACCACATGCAGTCAATGTGGAACACCTCAAAATGGCTATGGCGGATTAGGTGGTGCTGGTGGTGCTGGTGGCAGGGGAGGTGCTGGGGGACAAGGCGGAACTGCAAGTAGAGGTAGTAATGGAGGACGAGGTGGAAATGGAGGAGGATGTGTTGTTCTCGCTGCCCGCGGTTTATTGCAATTTGGAGGTGTTATTGATATTTCAGCAGGTCCTCCACAAAATGGAGGTGCTGTCGTTCCATCAAATGCCGGTTCCTCAGGTGTAAACCCGGGAAATAATTGGGACACTGGTGGAAATGGTTTCCCCGGTGGCACAGGCACTTATGGTTTTCTAAGCGGGTCAATTTGCTATCCTATTACAGTTACAGGAGGTAACGGAGGAACCGGAGGAAGAGGTGGTGCTGGTGGAACAGGTAGCTCAGGTGGAGCCAGTGGCACATCCGGTGCTGGTGGTAATGGAGGTCGCGGAACACCAGGGATGGTTAAACTACATGGAACTATTGTGTTCGCAGGAACTGGTTCAATCGCTTGCAATAACTATACAACTTTAACAGACACTATTTATCGTGGAAGATTTACTTCCATATCGAACATGACAACACCGCAAAATCCTGTGTTTTTAGACAATATAGTTAGTGCAAGTACACGGAATGTTACTGTATTACAAGCCCCAAGACCTTATGATCCAACAGAAATGGGGTATCTTATTCCACAATTAGTAGGAGGTCCTGCTTCCGGAGGCTTCACAGAGCCTAATTTCTGGAATAAGAATCTGGTCGTTACACCCAAAAATGATTTGGTTGAACTTGTCGTTTTAGAAGGAAGCAATTCTATATTTAATTTAGCAAAACAGATTTTTGTTGTCAATAATGGAGGTGCCGATGCTAATGATGTGGTTCTTTATGTAAGTGGAGAAAATCCATATTTAATTGGAACTATACCCGATGGGGCGATATGGACAACAACAATACCAAATACAAGGACAGTTTCTATTAAGGTCGGCATGGACATTACTATTTCTCCTCTTTCCACAGAAATACATGCAGGAGATACTTTAACACTTAATGCCCAGGTAGTAGGGGGAACAGGTACAAAATCTTATCGCTGGCTGAAAAATGGGCAGGAAGTAGCAATCACTTCCGTCCCCTTCTTATATATATACAATGTTACCACAGAGCACACAGGCGTTTATACCGTAGAGGTCACAGATAGCACTCACACTGAGAGTAGCGATAACTCTTCTCTGGTAGTAGTTTATCCCGCTGTTAATATTATTCAACCACCTATGGGTGGTATGTATACCAAAGGAGATAATCTTGTTCTCTCGGTAAGTGCAACAGGTGGAAAAGGAAAATTACATTATATATGGAAACGGAATGGTATAAGTTTATCTGCTCCTGATATGCCTTATTTACTACTTTCCCCGGCAGGACCTGAAGATAGTGGCAGTTACTCCGTTGAAGTTTATGATGAAATAGGCACCGCACCCTTTGGACGCGTAGAAACAGGAAGTACTGAAATACTCGTCCAGAATACTCTTAGCGTTCATGGTCCTTGTCCCGTGTGGGTATATGAGGGAACGGTATCAGTTCCTCTGGTAGTTTTACCCAGTGGAGGGAACCCAGGATATGTTTATCAATGGTTTAAAGATGAAAATAATAATGGTGAATTGGATACCGGCGAAGCATTAACAAATTCAGTAAAATATAATGGAATAGATACTGATACTTTAACAATAAATAATATTTTGCTAAGCGATACGGGTATATATCGCTGTGTAGTAACAGATAGTGATGGGACAGGAACAACGATAATATCTCCTTCAGGGTATTTACATGTTCAGGAAATGCTCACCATTATATTACATCCAGAACCCGCTGTCCGTAATCCGGGACAGTCTGTGCTTTTCCGAGTAGAGACATCCGGAGGTATACAACCATTGCTTTACAAATGGTATAGACATAGTCAAGGTTTATTAAAAACTGGTTTACAGCCCTCAGGGAAGGAACTTTTTCTCTCCAATTTAACCGAAACAAATGAAGACTTTTACTTTGTCCAGATACAAGATGCAGGATATAGATCCGTAATGTCAAGTAGTGTATATCTTTTTATAGTTGATAATCCACTAACAATTAGAAATCATCCTATAGGGATACATCTCTATACAGATGAACTTAATCAATATACTTTATCCGTAGCGACAGAAGGCGGATATGGAACTGTCCAATTCCTCTGGTTGCGGAACGGAGAACCTGCTCCCGGAATAAATAATCAATCCGATTATGTATTCTCTCCCTTAGCCCCTGAACTTTCAGGAATATATACCTGTCAGGTTTGGGATGAGGTACCAGAGAATATTTTAATTTCAGATGGTGCTGAAATTCTTTTTGCGGAACATATGGCCTACACAGAGAACTTAGATCCTGTCATTCTTGCACCTTATAACGAACCTCTTACCCTTTCTGTGTCATTAACCGGTGGTATGGGTAATTTAAGTTATCAATGGTGGTATGACAAAGGAAATGGAGCCACAGAAATAGGGACAAACACTACGGTTCTTGAATTAGGTTATCCGACCAAAGAACAAGATGGCGAATATTACATAGTTTCTCGAGATGAACGGGAATCCCTGCAATCAAATGTATGCAGAGTTTATGCCGGTGAAGACCTTGCAATTACTCGTCACCCATTAGATGTTATGTTGTATACCGATGAAGCAGAACATTTTGAATTGGATGTGGAAACGACAGATGGCTTTGGAACGAGACAATATACATGGTACAAAGATGGGGAGATAGTCTCCGAAGAGAATACATCTCCTATTTATGTATCTCCGACCCTCGATAATTCCTTATCTGGAAATTATTATGTTCAGGTAAGAGATATAAAAGACACGCTATTATCTGATGCCGCCCATGTATTGATAGGACAACGAATTACAATTACTCTCCAACCACAAGGAGGTTCTATCACAGAGGGAGATGCTTGGACTTTCTCTGTTGCAATAACAGGAGGTTTAGGAGATATTCATTATCAATGGAAGTATCAACCTCATTATAGTACAGGAATATACAATATTGGAGAGGACGCTCCTCTATTTGTTATTAACAACGCTGCATTAGAAGATGCAGGCACTTATTGGGTTGAGATAAGTGACAATAAATCAACAATTGCATCAAATCACTGTTTGCTCACAGTGTCAAAGGCTATACCTGTATATAATATTGGGTATCTTGGAATACTTATCCTATTAATCGGTGTCATATCCTCTGTTTTAATAACACGGAGAAGTTTGCATAAACAATCATACTGATTATTGCTAAATTGCAAAAATATTTTTAAAAGTACTTTTGAACAGAAAGAATTAATATTTGTAGCAAAAGTGAAATGTGTTTTTTAATTAAAAATATATAGTTACAATTAAATATCGTCGAATTGGACTAAGGAGAAAACGGGGAGGGGTTGAAGTATCTCTCGTCCTTTGAGTGCTGGTAATTCGATAACGAAGCCGGCTTCTATTGGAATTGCCTTTAATTGCTTCACTAATTTTACTACCGCAGAAACGGTTCCTCCCGTTGCAAGCAAATCATCTACAATGACTACTCTCTGTCCTTCTTTTAGAGCATCTACATGCATCTCGATGGTGTCCCAACCATATTCTAAGGCAAAACTTTCGGTAATTTTTTCTGCAGGAAGTTTTCCTTTCTTTCGTGCTAAAACTAAAGGACATTTCAGGTTATATGCAATCACAGAACCAAAAATAAAACCTCTGGATTCTACCGCTACGATAGCATTTATATTTAAAGATGTATAACGATCAACAAAACAATTGATTGTGTATTGGAATGCCTGTGGATTGAGTAGGAGTGTTGTAATATCCTTGAATTGAATTCCAGGTTTAGGGAAATCGGGAACATTTCGAATAACACCTTTTAAATCCATAGTTTCCTTTTCCTTTAAGGTTCGTGTTAAAAAAGTTCTTTATGCTCTTCAACATAATGACGCAAAAATCGCAAAGCCAATCGTTCCAGTTGTCGGACTCGTTCACGGGTCATATTTAATACTTTGCCTGTCTCCGCTAATGTATAGGGTCTTCCATCAATCAGCCCATAACGATAACGGATAATCTTTGCTTCAGTCTCAGGTAAAAGATTAATAAGGAATTCAAGGTCATTTTCTTTTTCTACATCCTGAGCAAAGCTTTCTGTCCTCAATGCAGAATGAGACCTGAGGATTGATGATGATTCTTCATCAACATCAATTGTTTGAACGAAATCAAAGGACATCACAGAATCGAGGTAAATTTGAAGTTGTTCCGCTTCATCAAGAGTTATTTTTAAGAGTTTTGATATTTCCTGAACAGATGGGCGAGAACCTGTTTTTATAAAGTGTTCTTCTAATGCTTTTCGATACCTTGCCAAACTTTCATTTAAATATACCGGAACACGAACTGTTCTACTTTGATTGGAAAGTGCCCTTGTAATTGCCTGACGAATCCACCATGTAGCATAAGTTGAAAATTTTGTTCCACGCCGTGGGTCAAAATTTTCAACCGCCTTCATCAGACCGATATTTCCTTCCTCTATCAGGTCTAAAAGAGACACACCATAATAAATATATTTCTTTGCAATACTAACAACCAAACGCAAATTGGATAAAATCAGTTTGCGTCGTGCTTTTCCATCTCCTTTTTGAATACGGAAAGCCAACCGCCTCTCTTCTTCTGTGCTAAGAAGAGGGATTTTAGAAATCTCTGCAATATATGTATATAATCCTTTCTCTAAAAAAGGATTCTTTATGAAATCCTTATCTTCCACCTCTTTCTACCCTTAATCAAAGTTTGATTTATATTGTAAGGCAGATGCTTTATAGTATACATATTTTTGAGGTAAATTAAAAATAAGACACACTCCTTATATCGTCATTTTCAATTACCATCTTTATGTCGTTTATCTTAATAACTAAATACATTCCAGTTATACAAATATTCCATATTGTATAACTTTTTTATTCATTAATTTTCTAATTTATTACATAGTAAGAGGATAAAGAGAAAAAATTTTTTGTTCCATAGGTGAAGTTTTTAGTATAAAATTGTTTATAATGGAGACAAAACTATAAGGTAGTATTATATGAAAAAGATAAAATTTCCATTGTTTGTATTGTTCATTATCTTCTTATTCTCTACATCTTACATTTATTCACAGCCCTCTGCTATCCCTAAATTTTCCAAAAAAGCAAAACTCCTCTTCCCGAATAGTGATTTTGAACATGGAAATTTAGATAATTGGCGTGCTTTTGGAAAGGCGTTTTTAAATCAGCCTACTTATGGTGATAATGTTCTCGCACGGGAATCTCCTAAATGTGCTCTCCCTCAGGGTTCCTGGTGGGTCGGTTCGTATGAAAATTATCAAGGATTACCGGGACAAAAAGCGGGTGATGCTCAAAAAAATGATGCCGTTGGAGAGTTGATATCTCAAACCTTTATAATCACAACTCCCTATATTGGATTTCTTATCAGTGGCGGGTCAAAAAAAACAACCGCCGTTCGACTTATCGTAAATGGAGAGATAGTTCGTGAAACCTCGGGACAGAATCATCCCCTTTTGATTCGGGAATTCTGGAATGTAAAAGAGTTCCTCAACCAACCTGCGATAATCTCCATTATAGACAATGATAAAGGAGCGTGGGGATGTATTAATGCCGATGATTTTCGTGGATATTCGGCACCCGACAATATGTTGCTATTTCCCAATAGCGATTTTGAAATGGGTAATCTCGAACACTGGAAGGCACAAGGTTCAGCCTTTGAAAGACAGCCTACTTTGGGAGATAATCCTTCTGCACGGGAGGCTGGTAAACATTCCAATCATCAAGGAAAGTATTGGATAGGAACCTATGAGTTATATCAAGGTAAACCCGGAGAAGAACCCGGAATGGTAAGGAAAGATGTGGCTTTTGGTTCTTTGCGTTCTGAACCTTTCAAAATACGCGGTTATGCGATTCGCTTTCTTTTAGGTGGAGGAAAAGGTTCAGGATTGGAAGTCCGTCTTTATGTGAATGGTAAAGTAGTAAGGTCTGCAAAAAATACCGAAAACCGAGAGGATATGCAATTTGTAGTATGGAATGTTGCTGAGTTTAAGGGGGAAAATGCAGAAATTGAAATAATTGATGATAGTATGGATGCATGGGGACATATTAATGTAGATGATTTCAGATATGTAAGATTATTAGATGATTTATAAAAATTAGTGATGTGAGAAACAGCGCTCGCCTGTAAATAACATTGCTACACCGGCTTTATTGGCTGTTTCAATTACATCATAATCGCTCACACTGCCTCCGGGTTGAAGAAATGCAGTTATACCTGCATGAATAGCCATTTCAACAGCATCTGGAAATGGGAAGAAACCATCCGATGCAAGGACGGCACCTTCGAGTGTTTCATTCCCCTTGTATTTCTTTTGAACTTTTTCAATAGCCTGTTCAACCGCACCGACACGATCCTGTTGTCCTGTACCAACCGCAAGTGTTTGACCATTTTTCACTATCACAACGCCATTGGAACGAACATGAATATTCACATACCAGGCAAACAATAGGTCATCTAATTCTCTTTGGGAGGGTGTAACTGTGCTTTCGATTTTCCCCTTTTTGGGATGTTCTGTATTGGCTTTTATAAAGTCAGCCGAACTCTTTATTTTTGTCAAGTAGGGTTGCGCTAAAACAATACTACCATCATCAAATACCTTCATTTCCCATGTGTAAATATCATCGCCTACATATTTAGGCAAGCGGTCCAGAGGAGGAACCTGTATTATGCGTATTTCTTTATTTCGCTTGTATTTTTCAAAATTATTAAAAACGGCTAATGCCTCATTTGTAAAACGGGGTGCCGAAACCCCTTCAATAACTGTCTGCATAATTTCATCCGCAGTTGCCTCATCTACTTCTGTATTAAAAGCGACAACACCGCCAAATGCTGCCTGAGGGTCTGCATCTCGAGCACGACGATATACATCCGCCAGAGTTTGCCCTTCTTGTTGGATAGCAACACCCGAAGGATTACAGTGCTTCATTACCGCACATGCTGGTTTATCTAAGAATTTCAGAATACCGAAGGCATGATGGAGGTCTTCCAAATTGGTCTGAGACAATCCACTCTTCCCTGTTTTTAATATCTGATAGGCACCCAAAAACACTTTATCTCCTTCAAGAGGACGATAAAAAGCAGAGGGTTGGTGCGGATTGGTTCCGTAACGCAGGTCTTCTACTTTGACCCATCGTTTTCCCATAATATCTATGGATTCCGGGAAGGAACCTTCAACTTTGGTTCGATACATTGATTTCAGGTCATTTTTTTTCATATCTTTATCCATAATAATTACTCCCCAAGTTTGAAATCAGCAACATTTTAACATACACTCTTAAAACATGAAAAATTGACATATATCGTAAGGGTTTACATTTATGCCTCATTTGTTCTATTTTGTTGTTCCATCAACAACACCTCAAGAAGGTGAAATTATATTACAAGGAGAAGAAGCCCATCACGCTATCCGTGTTGTGAGGATGAAAGTTGGCGAACCTATTGCGTTTATTGATGGTATGGGGCATAAGTGGCTTGGTGAGGTAGTTCATATTTCTAAGGACACCCTTAAAGCAAAAATAAGACATTATCAATACATACCTCCCGAAGAAAAAAAACTTTCCCTTATTATAGGCTGGCTTCACCGTGATAGTGCTATAGAAACTATTCTTAATTATGGAACAGAGTTAGGTATTTCAGAGTTTCGTTTCTTTCAGGCTGAGCGTTCTACGCGTCCACTTCGTCTATTAGAAAAAGGAAAAAAATGGATAATACAGGCATGTAAAACCACAGGGAGGGAATGGTTCCCTAATTTAAGTGTATATAAAAATTTAGAAACAGCCATTACCGATTTTCAAGGGGTACTTTTAATGGCAGCAATACAACCTTATTCGGTGTCTATCGAGCAGGTAAGCAATATATCAAACTGTGGATTGATTGTTGGTCCTGAAGGTGATTTGTCGGAAGAAGAAATTAAAATAGCGAAGGAGCATGGAGCCATTGCTGTTCACTTAGGTCAGAATATCTACCGCAGTGAATTATCTGCTTTATTAGGTTCCGCTCTTATCATGCAACGGCAAAAACGATTTGAAAAATTACCCCAAAAAGTTTTTTTATTTGACCAGTAATGCTCTTTTTTAGCAAAATAAAAAAAGAATACTAAAAGATATGGAGAAATATTTATGAGTGAAGATTGTCTTTTTTGCAAAATAGCAAAGAAGGAGATCCCTTCTACAGAGGTTTATTCTGATGAAGAGTTTTACGCTTTCCGCGATATACATCCAGCGGCACCTGTGCATGTATTACTCATTCCCCGCAAACATATCGCCCGAATCACAGATGCCCGTGAAGAAGATACCTTACTATTAGGAAAAATGCTGCTTCGTGCTAATGAAATTGCCCGACAGGAAGGAATTGCAGAGCCGGGTTTCCGTTATGTGTTAAGTTGTAATGCTCAAGGCGGACAACTCATTTTTCATATTCACCTACACATATTAGGTGGTAGAGATTTGGGTTGGCCTCCAGGATAAATATGACTGAAAATAAAATGATACATATTGATGTAAACACAAAATTATGTGCCGTTATAGGACATCCTGTTCGGCATTCTTTGTCTCCGACAATTCACAATGCGGGTTTTCAGAGTTTGGGTTTGAATTATGTCTATCTCGCCTTTGATATAACCGATTTGGAATCCTGTCTGCGTGGCATGCGTGCTATGGATAATTTCCGTGGGATTAGCGTTACCATTCCCCATAAAGAAGCCGTTATTCCTTTTCTTGATGAAATTGACCCGGTGGCTCAAAAAATTGGAAGTGTTAATACAATTACACATGAAGGAGACAAACTTATCGGAACAATTACGGATGGGACAGGCACTTTAAATGCTTTCAATCATGCAGGAGTTGACTTAACAAACAAAAAAATCTTATTTTTGGGAGCAGGCGGGGCTGTTCGTGCAGTCGCATTTACATTTGCAGAAAGAGTGCAACCTCAACAAATCACCATTTTGGGTAGAACACCTGCCCGTCTGGAAAGGTTACTGAATGACTTAAAAGAGATCTACCCTCATATTAAATTCCAACAAGGCTATTTACACGAAAATTTTGACCAATATGTAAGTTCTCATGAAATTATCATTCAGGGGACACCTGCTGGAATGACAGGACATTCCGATGAAAAAATAAATTTTCCTTATAATTTACTAACTCCTAAGCATACAGTACTTGACATGATATACAGACCTTTATATACAGAACTTTTACAGAAAGCCGAAAGTAAAGGTTGTAAAATAATTACAGGAATAGAGATGCTTTTAGAACAGGCTGCCCTACAATTCGAATTATGGACGGGTTGCCCTGCACCTTTAGATATTATGAGAAAAACTGTAGAAAAAGTATTGAAATGAGGTCTGAGATAGTGTATAGTTATATGAATAGGAAAGGAGAATAAATTATGAGGGTGCAGTCTTTTATTGGAAAAGCAAGTGTGGAAGGGCTTCATCAAATGGATAATCTAATTAATGAATGGATTAAGCGAACCCGCCCTAAAATACTACAAATTACACAATGTCCCTGCTCCACTACGAGGCATGATGGTAGAGACCAGGAAACAATTATTATTGTAACTATCCTTTATCAAGAGAGCGAAGTCTAAGGGATTATTTTGATTTTCTGAGAGAGAGGTATTCATATTTCGGTTATATATTTTTCAAGTCATTTTGGGGAAAATCTTTCAATTGGAAATAGAATAGTATAAAGTATAATAATATTTATAGTTATCCATAAAAATCTACGATAAAGATAAACCTATGAAAAAGGGACAATACATGGAATTTGATAAATATTTCAACATTAAAACAATTATCCCATCACTTGAAGCCAAAACAAAACAAGAAGTTATATCAGCATTAGTTGAAGTAATTGAAAAAGAAAATAAAATACCTGAAGGAGTAAATATTCTTTCTTCAATAATTGAAAGAGAATCGGTTGACAGCACAGGACTTGGAAATGGTCTGGCTTTACCACATGCGGGCATTCGTGATTTGAACAAAATAATTACAGCAGTTGCTCGTATTCCCGATGGAATTGATTTCGTGGCGCAGGACCGCAAACCTGTGTTCTTTTCCATTATGATTTGCTATCCCCCGTCTCAAAATTCTGTCTATTTAAGTTTGGCGGCAAGTATCTCTAAAGTTTTTCATAAAAAAGAAAACATTCAGGCAATTATGAAACAAACCACAGCCAAAGCAATTTATGAAAAATTATTGGAACTTCTTACCAAATCGGACGAACCTTCCAAATTAATCCTTCCTAAAAAGAAAACCTCTGTTAATGAAGAACAACCTGTAGCATCATCTTCGTCTATCCCTGAAATTCATTTACTTATCCGTTTACAATTGCATGAAGAGGAACTTAAAAACAGTACCCGTGGAAAAAAACAGTTACAGCAGAAGGTGGATAATCTAAGGGCATTAATTTCTGAAAGAACCTTACAGCACTATGACAAATTGAAAGCAAAAAGACCGCCAGCAGTTGTTCCAATTGAAGGGGACCGTTGTCATGGTTGTTATATGACTCTGCATACTGACTTTGTCCAGAGAGTTCGTCAAGAAACAGATAATTTATATACCTGTCCTACATGCAGACGGTTTGTCTATTGGATTTAATACATTAATAAGTCTTACAATTTTTTCATGGATAAAAAAGAGATTGAACACCAAATAGTTAATTCTCATCTTTTTCAAGGATTGCATCTTGAAGAAATTCGTAAACTAATTGAGCAGGGATTGGTTGTTCACTTTAAAAAAGATGAGGTGATATTCTATCAAGGCAGCATAGGTAGTCGCGTGTATCTTATTATTCAAGGTGGTGTTGGTATATACCAGGGAGAAAAGGAAATTGTTCTATTAGGGGAAGGAGAAATTTTTGGAGAGATGGCTTTATTAACAAAACAACCCCGATCTGCAACTGCAAAAGCAATTAAAGACAGTTCGTTTTTGGTCTTCAGCGAAACAACTTTTGAAAGATTATTAACAAAAAAAATTGCGGTTCGATTACTTTTGAATATAATCAATATTCTTTGTGAACGATTAAAAAATATCAATCAGTCTATTAGAACTTAATATTTGATATATAATTAGTTTTATTATCAAAGAATTTGTAAGTTTCTTTTTTCTTTGTTATTATTTTTGCAATATAAAACTTTCCTTAACCAATGAAGGGTTGTTTTTATGTTCACTCATTTTACTTTCCTTGATGCAGGTATCGTAGGTTTTTATCTTCTATTGACGATTATTGCAGGATTGGCTGTTCGAAAGTATGTTGGAAAGGTGGAACACTATCTTGTAGCAGGGCGTGAAATGAATCTTTATTTAGGTATTGCATCATTAGCAGCGACAGAGTTTGGCATTGTTACCTGCATGTATACAGCCCAGAACGGTTTCAAGATGGGATTTGCAGGAGCAACACCAGGCATACTCCAAACTATCGCTATGCTTGTTGTTGGCATTACAGGTTTTTGTATCAAACCTTTACGCGACGCCGGTGTGATGACCATTCCCGAACTATTTGAAAAACGATTTGGTCCCACAATTCGATGGTTAGCCGGCGTGGTTATTGTTCTTGGGGGATTATTAAATATGGGCGTATTTTTACGAACTGGCGGAGAGTTTTTATTGCTTACCGCAGGATTTGACCCACAAGCCTTTGCCCAATCATATCATCTTGAAATAATGATGACAATTCTACTCGTCATTGTAGCACTCTATACCGTCCTTGGGGGGATGCTTTCTGTTCTTGTAACTGACTTTTTACAATTTATCATAATGAGTTTAAGTATGCTGGTAGTTACTGTTTTAATCTTTGCAAAAATTGGCTGGACTCCTTTAGTAGAAGCGGTGCAAAAACATCATGGTCCTGCGGGGTTTAATCCTTTCTTAATGGAACGAGGATGGGAATTTGTATTGTTTAATCTATGTTTGCAGTTTGCTGTTGTATTGACATGGCAGGCTGTTATTCAGCGAATTCTTTCAGCAAAAAGCACCAAAACAGGTAAGCAGATTTATATGCATACAAGTTTCTTCTTTACAGCACGATTTCTTATTCCCGGATTATGGGGAATCGCCGCATTAGCTACCTTAGCACCTGAACAAATTGGAGGAAACACACTTTATGCCATGCCAAAGTTTTTAAGCACTTTCTTACCTACAGGTCTCATGGGAATTTTGATAGCAGGAATGCTTGCTGCGGATATGTCCACAGATTCTGCTTACATGCTTACATGGGGCGGGGTTATTTACAACGATATTTTGGCTCCCTTCCGAAGAAAGAAACAATGGTCAGAAAAAAAAGGCGTTCTCATTAATCGTTTTATCGTAGGATGTATCGGCATGTTTCTGCTATTTTATGGACTATGGTATCCGCTAAAAGGAAATTTGTGGGACTATTTAGGTGTTACCGGGACTATTTACCTATCCAGTATGTCTGTTTTGCTAATTGCTTGTTGTTACTGGAAAGACGCTAATAATTGGGGTGCTATGGGGGCTATTATTTTAGGAGCCCTTTTCCCCATCGGATTTTTGGTATTACAACAACTTCCCGCAACTGCTGAATGGGCACAACATGTAGGTCCCTATAAATCGGGAATCGCCTCTTATATTGCTTCGGGCACTGCAATGATTATTGGCTCGTTACTCAAGAAATTTCTGGTAAAAAAGAAAGAACCTTCTTATTAAAAAGGATTTTTGTATATGTCTTATTTCTGGTTATTGCTTGCCATATTTTGTATTGTATGGTATTCTACAATGACTTTTTATGTGGGTGTGCGTGGTTTTTTTGATATAAAAGAGATGCTACTTGCTCTGAAATCAGATGAAACTTCTTCTATAAAAGAGGAATAATTTGTAGTGAATTTTTAAATTTGAGGAACACAAGGTATATTTTTATTTGTATTCTTTATATTTTTTGAATTTAACAAGAAGAAAGCCATTGTTGGGGTAATTGAATAATAGGAATGGGCTGATTGGTTTTCCACCGCCCATTTGTGAAATCAGGAAAATCAACTTTTTTGCCACCTGCAGAAGCGGATTGCTCTGATAATTCAATGATAGCTGACCAGGTAGCCGAATCATAAACATCCGGAAGGGATGTTTGACCTGTCCGTATAGCACGAACTAATTCTCGCACAGTAATGAAATCGCCCAATCCATGTCCGGCTGTAGAACCTCCTGCGGATTCATAAGCAGACCAAATCGGATGGGCATATTTTTTTGTATAAGGTTCAAAATCTTCCCATGCGTCTTTTTGAGGACTTACATCTTCTAAATATATTTTTTGTAAAGATCCAAAGTAAATCCCCTTTGTCCCCTGAACTCTAAAAATAGAGTCGTAGGGGCGTGGTAATGATGTGTCATGATATAGAGTAACGGTTTTACCTAAAAATGTCTGGAGTAATGTGGTGTTTATATCACCATGCTTTACCTTCATTCTCGATAGTTCATGCTCAGGTCCATATTTTTTTACAAAATATTCGTGAATACCGAAAGGCGGAGTTGAAACACTATATAAGGAAGTGAAACGGTCCCCCCTGTTTATATTAAGCCACTGCGAAATGGGTCCAATGGGATGAGTTGGATAAGTATTACCTATTCTGTCAATAATTCCTTTTCCTCGCCAATTCAATTGACCTTTCTCATCGGCTAACAGAAATCGGCAATCATGCTGGTATCCACCTTCTGCATGAACAACTTCACCAAAACAACCTTCCCGTATCATACGAAGAATCGTTAATGGTTCTTTGAAATAGCATACATTTTCTAACATAAAACAAGGCTGTTTTTGTTTTTCCGAAGTCTCAATTAATTTCCAGCATTCTTTGAGAGTTATTGCAGCCGGGACTTCAAGAGCCGCTATTTTTCCCGCTTTCATAGACGATATAGCCACTGGAGTATGCCATTCCCATGATGTCGCACATAAGACACAATCTATATCATCTCGCTTCACCAAATTTTCGAAATCTGTCTCCCCATTTGTATAAATCTCAGGGGAAAATTTTTGTCGTTGTTCACACAATAATTTTGTTCGTTCTGCATGTTCTTTTTTTATATCTGCGATGGCAAGTACTTCAACATCAGAACATTGTGTCAGCAAATCAACCAAGAAATGTCCACGATTACCAACTCCTACAACTCCAATTCTTGCTTTTTCTTTTATATTTTGCGTTTGTTTCATTATCATACCTATTGATAGTGATGGAGGAATGATTGATACAGTCTTAATAAAGTCTCTCCTTGACAATTTATTATGGTTTTTCATACAAAGTTTCCTTTATCTGTCACCATAACAATTAATATTCCTGACAACTGATAAAGAAGGATAACAATCCGAGATTAAAATGGTCTTTTTTAATATCAAGATATAAGTTATGACGAACTTGATAGATTCTTCCAACCAATTCTCCATGGTGAAAAATACCGGACTGTAAAATTCGATATGTTTCATTACCATTTTCAAAAAGAGTAACTATATATGTAGAAATAAACAAAGAGAATCGCGGTTTAATATTCGCAATCTGTTTACTATCTCTGTAGACATTGATTATTTTAGGTGCTTTTGAAGTAAACGCTATAGAGAACCAACTGCGTTTCCTAATAATTGAACTTACTTCATTCTCTAAGGCGTCTTTTACAAGCCAAACATGACCTTTTTTCTCAATAAAATACTGAATTTCCCCAGCACGATTCACACATGGGAATAATATACTTTCCTTTTCTTTCAGTGGGATAAGATAAAGTTCATGATTTTCAAAAGGGTCTGGTAAGTCTAATGTTTCCTCAGATGCAGAACCATGTGCCTCTGCCAGACATTTTCGCCAGCGTAGTTCACTAATTAATGCCCTTCCTGTAAACAATATAAAACCTGATAACGCAATGAAAATTAAGATAAAGGTCCCTATATAAGAAAGTTGTTGATTTCCTAAAATTAATCCCCAGAAAGTTAATGAAAAAGCGAAGATAACACAGATACAGTAAATAAAGATACTGAGAGGACTGATGTGATACACTAACTTTGGAAGTGTAAAGTAACAAACAGCCCTTTCGTAATCACTTAAAAAATCATCCATTTCTATTCGTGGCATGGATGAAAATAGTCCTTCTATTAGGGTTTTTTAATATTTTTTGCATCTGCGTATATTTTGTTTATCATTTCATCAACACATAAAGAAAAAGTTTTTACTAATTCCGGAACGCCTTTATTGGGGGATTCTTTTTCAATGGAATAAATTTTCTGGGCTAATACTTCCATGCTATTGGGATTTAAAAATTGGACAACAAGTTTGACATAAGCAACGGGAAAAGTAGATGTTTCCACCTCTTCAAAATTAAGCACATCTATATGTAGATAATAATCTGGCAACTTTTTCTCAGATTGATAGCACAAAAAAGTCTGATTTACTTTATTGGTTATTAATTCCTCCAAACTGGAAGCCCAAAGATGGACAGAGTAATAATCCACCTGAACGGAATTTTTCCGAACCATTATCTCTTTTCTTTTTAACGATTCTGCCAAACGAATACTTGATACCTGAAGACATAATGGGGTCGCATCCTCCAAAGGTTTAATTGTATTTTCTAAAGTGTAATAATGTAAAGAGGGACCTGATATACAACCGTTAAAAATAACTGCGATACAAATGTAACCTAAAAGATATAGATTTATTTGCCAATTAAATTTTTTATAGGAAAGAGATAGAAACATTTCTATTTTTTACCTCCTGGGATTTTCCCTGTAAGTATAGATTGAGGTTGTTCTGCTAAAGTTTGGGACAATAAACGCAAATTCCGAATGGTTTCTTTAATATCCAGAATGAGTTCATCAATGTTTCTTCGATTCTTATTCATCCAAATTTTTGCTTCAGAGGACAAATTATCCACATTTCCGGTAATTTTTTCTATATTGTTTAATATCTTTTCTAAATCATCTGCACTATTGTCAGATATAGTTTGCACTTTCGCTAAAATATCTTTTACAGATTTCAAAGATTCATGTATCGAGCCCCGATTTTCTGAGATTACCATATTGACCTGTTCTACAACTTTTTTTGTGTCTTTTTCTATATCTTGTATATTTTTCAAAATATCTGCAATTTGTGGCTTTTGTTCTTTTACCAGGCTATTAAGTTCCTCAATAAAATCTGTTCCTTTTTCTAATGTTCCACTGATTTGCTGTGTCAGTTCAGTAACTCGTGCTTTGGTTTCCTTTGTCGCTTCTGCCTTACGAAGTTCATCCATCCCTAAAAAATCTGTCAAGTCCTCTAAAAGTTTTTCTACTTTTGTAATTGTGCTTGAAAAATCGGGTAGTTCCACAAGACTACCTGTTTTATTTATAGAGGGTATTATACTTCCGTCTTCCAACTTAGGGGCATTTGCTTCGCCTGTTGAAATTTCGAGGTGTCGTGCTGAGGTAAGTGAAACTTGTTCCACTGTCGCAATACATTTTTGATTTAAGACAATCTCCGGGGAAACAGCCAGTTTAACACATACCTGACTTGGGTCATCATTATCAGGATAAATATCTGTAACTTTCCCGATTTTTAATCCGCCAAAACGCACATCGGCACCACGGTCTAAGCCTAATGTGTTTTTAAATTTTGTGTAATAGATTTTTGTCCCTGCATTTGGGCGATAACCACGCACCAGAAGGATAAAAGACACAAGGACAATAACGCTAATCACTACAAAAAAGCCCGCAATGATTTCCTTTTTTGTGAATTCACTCGCTTTTGGATTCATCTTAAACCACCATTCTTTCAATTTGTTTTATTATTACATATCTTCAAAAGAATCTAAAATCGCAGAAGAAGACTGATTTTCTTCTGGATTGGGTGTTCGTGTAAAAAATTGTCGTAGATAGGAATCGGTATTTAATTCCATTTCCTTCAAATCACCAATTGCAATTATTTTCCCCGCATGTAATAAACAAACACGGTCTGCAATAATCTGAACACTTTCCAAATCGTGTGTAACTACAACGCTGGTTAGATTAAAAGTATTCTGCATCTTTCGGATAAGATGGTCTAACCCCGCAGCAACAATAGGGTCGAGACCAGAAGATGGCTCATCATAAAATATAATTTCAGGATCTAAAGCCATAGCCCGTGCAATACCGGCTCTTTTTTTCATTCCACCGCTTAATTGCGAAGGATAAAGATGGGCACATCCGCCTAATCCTACCAGGTCTAATTTAATTTGTGTCATAATCTCGATGGTTGATTCTGCAAGGCGGGTATGTTCCTTTAACGGTAAAGCCACATTTTCACCCACAGTCATGGAATTAAACAAAGCAGAATTCTGAAAACACATTCCTATCCGTTTACGCACTTCTATTTGTTCTTGAGTGCTCATTGTAGTAACATCTTTGCCAAACATTATAATTTTCCCAGAATGTGGGCGAATTAAGCCTACCAATGTCCGCAAGAGGGTGCTTTTACCACATCCACTCCCCCCCAAAATAACAAAAATTTCTCCTTTTTTTACTTTAAAAGAGATATTATCAAGAACCCGTTTCGTTCCATACTGAACTACAAGGTTCTCTACTTCGATTACATATTCATTATTATTGTTGCTCATCATTCTGTAAAGTAAAACAATGTTGTCCAGACTAAATCCACAATTATTATGGTAAAAATAGAGGTAACAACGGAAGATGTAGTCATTTTACCGACACTTTCCGCACTTCCTTCAACCTGAAAACCACGATAGATACCGACCCAACAGATAGTCAAACCAAAAAAGACACTCTTGACCATTCCCGAAAATAAATCTTTAGAAACAAGAGCACTTGCAGTCTGGTCAAAATATGCCCAGAAATCAATTCCCAGAATACCCACCGCTACGATAAATCCCCCTGCAATCATTATTGCCATTGAAAGTACAGTAACACAGGGAACAGCAATCACCATCCCTAAAAACTTCGGAACAACTAAAAACTTAACAGGGTTCAATCCCATGACCATAAGAGCGTCCACTTCTTCTGATACTTTCATAGTTCCTATTTCAGCAGTAATAGCGGAACCACTTCGTCCTGTAATAAGAATAGCGGACATTAGCGGAGCCAATTCTCGTAATGCAGAAATGCCTACCAGATTTGCTATGAATATAGTAGCACCCCATTGCTGTAATGTATAGGCAGATTGCATCCCCATAATAATTCCAACCAGCAAAGAAATTAAACCGACTATCGGTATAGAACGAAATCCATATTCTACAAAATGCTCCACCGCACTACGCCATCTTAATCCTCGACCTAATAGAGGTTGTAAAAATAACCAGTTTAGTGTATCCATAATTAAAACACAAACCACAAGTGCCGAATGCACACCATTTAAAAAACTTCGACCTATACTGCCTAAAAAATATCTAATCATTCTTCATTACTTTCTGTAATGGCAAATACTGTTTCCAACCGCGACAAATTTAATACTTTCCGAACAGCATGTGAAGGTGATAAGAGTTTAAATGATTTCTTTTGTTTTGTAGCAGAACGAAGTCCTTCTACCAATGTAGCAACTCCGGAAGAATCCATATACTCTACCTGAGAAAGTTGAATGATAATTGTATCTTTTGATTTATCAACAGATCCTAAAATGGCTTTTCTCAGGTCAGGGGATGTATATAAATCTACCTGCCCGGACACTTGAATTTTATAATTTCCATTCTTTTCTATTATTTGAATATCAATTGACATTATTTAACCTTTCTTGAATGCTTTTCGTCGTGCTCTTAATACAAGACAGTTTTCACCATTTGCGTTTACATAAAAAGAGACCTCATCAAAGGCTCGTTTTAATATAATAAGCCCAAGACCATGAGGTTTAAGATTTGCAGGTGTTACATTGTTTCTTTTTTCTCTAAGCAGAAAATCTTTAGGGGGGCAGGTGCCACAATCTTGTAATTCAAATTCCAACCATACCGTCCCTAATCGTGCTGATAATTGAATGATACCCGACTTTGCCCCGTGATATGCATGCCGAATACAATTTGTACAGGCTTCATCCAGTCCCAATACCATATCATCAATTCTTTCCTTTGAAAAATGAGCCATTTCAAGGTAATTACGAACTAAAGCCCGAACGGGCTTTAGTAGTTTTGGATGGGAACGAAAGGTAATTGTAAAATCATCACGCATGATTTAACCACCGAAATAGTAATAGAGTGCAATCGTCATGGGGGAGGTTAGGTGCGCTATATTTCTGGACTTTTTGTAAAATATCCTGAACCGCCTTCTCTGCATTTTCAAAATGTAAATTTTCTATGGCCTTTTTTAATCTATCAATACCAAATTCTCTATCGGTTATTTCTTTATTCTTGTCTTCTCGTCGGGCTTCAATAATTCCATCTGTAAACAAAATAAGAGCATCTTCTTTAGATAAAATATCTCTATCTTCCTTCCATTCGGTATTTGGTAACACCCCTAAGGGTGGACCTGACGGATGGAAACAATATTCCGTTTTATGATTTTGCCACCATAAAACAGGCAAATGTCCTGCATTTACAGCCGTAACTTCACCCGTTTTCAGACTAACAATAATATAACACAAGGAACAAAACATCCCTTGTTGTCCATATTCAAATAAATCTTCATTGAGGGCTTTAATCACTTCTATTTGTGATGATAATCGCTGGGCTTGAATACGAAATTCTGTAAGCAACCGAACCATAGCAAGGGAAGCCGGCATTCCTTTCCCCGAAACATCTCCTACAATAAAACCTATACGATTATCTGGAAGTAATATTACATCAAAGAAATCGCCACCCACTACCTTTGCAGGAAGAGTCTGGGCAAACATATCACAATTTTTAGGAATAGAATTCCAATTATTGAAGAGGAAGCCCTGCTGAATTGTAGCCGCCGTTTGCAGTTCCTGTTCCATCCTATATTTTTCAATCAATTCCTGATAGATTTTAACATTTTCTATTGCTAACCCGGAAGCATTTCCGACGGCTGAGGCAAGAAGCAATTCTTCTTCCGAATATCGGTTTTTATCCGAGACAGTATCCATATAAAGTAAGCCCAATATTTTTTCTTTGGCACGAAGTGGAGCACAGATAACGGATTGAACATTTAACGAGATGATACTTACTGCCCTTTTCAAGTCATCATTATCCATAATATCCTGATAAAGCAAACTTTGTCGTTCTTTCACCACTTTGTAAATGACTGTATTACTGATACGAACTCGATTTACAGGGACAGCAACCAGATGTCCTCCTTCCCATTGATGCACTCGGGAACATTGTGGGCAGGGAAGTATTCTCCCTTCTTCATCTGTAAGTAAAATAGCGCCATGGTCTATCGGAATTACATGTGAAGTTGCTTCAATAATCTTGTTTTGCAATTCACAAAGGTCGAAATTGGTAGAAATATCGTTAATTACCTTACATAGGGTCTCTAATAATAGAGTTGCATGCTGTTCTTTTACAGAAGAAACTGTGGACTCATCCATACTAAGGAAAGTATGAGAGACAATTGAATGTTGTTCTTCTCTCTCTTCTATCTTTTCTGAGGTTTCTGTTGGTTTACTATTTTCCTCTATTTCAAAACGGAAAAGGGTCTTTCCTATTTGAACTGTATCCCCGGAATGTAACTCACCCGATAACATTTTTTGTCCATTAACAAATGTCCCATTTGTGCTACCCAAATCCTTCCACTTGTAACTACCTTCGCTTTTGACAAGTTCAAAATGTTTACGGGACACGGCTGGGTCTTCAATTACAATATTACATTCTTTCGTTCTTCCTATGATTAAATGAGAATGAACCGGATACTTTTCTTTATCATCCTCTTTAACCAGATAGGCTTTGGGCACTGCTACTCTCCCAACTCATGTTTTATTACTTTATTTTATATTATTGTAACTCTTTTTTATATTATAGAATACTTATTTTGCAATAAGAAGTTCCACTAAAAACCTTATTTTCGTATATTTAAGAAATTTTTAGCATTGCAAAATATGCCGATAGGAATCAATTTATTTTGTTCTCTATTCATTTTAACACATATAAAGTATGCTTTTGCTCCTACACACATACGAAAATGAGGCATTTTTACTTTTAGTAGTTTTGCAGGGATAGAGGAGGCACATTTAAAGCATTTGTCCCAGGAATTCAATGTATTCCTTTGCCATATAGGGATACAATCCAGCAAAGAGGATGCACTACCGGCAAGGTATGGAGTTCCTTTTAAGCAAAGTTTTCCATTTTTTTTGAGTTCTACTTCAGACCCAAATTCCTTATAAACTCCTGATGACATTCCCATAAATTTAGTAGCATCAGATACAAGGATAATATTATCCGGTTTCTTACATTTGGCGATAATTTTAAGCACTGTTGGAGGGAGGTGATGTCCATCTGCGATAACAGAAACAGACAATCTATCCTCCACAAGAGAATACCATATAGGATTGTTGTGCCGATGAATATAATTTTGAATACCATTGCCTATGTGAGTGCAAAGAGTAGCCCCTGCTTCTACCGCATCTTGCATAAGAGAAAGACTTGCATTATGATGACCTAAAGATACACAAACTCCTTTGGAAATTAAATATTGTATAAATGGAATTGCTTTTTTTGTCTCCGGTGCTAATGTGACATAAAGAATTTTACCATCCGCCAATCTATAATATTTTTCAAATTCTCGTTTGGAAGGAGGTCTTATATATTCTTTCGCATGTGCTCCACGAGGACCATCTTCAGGCGAAATCCAGGGGCCTTCCAGATGTATTCCGGGAATAGCAAAAGATAATTCTTTGTTTTTTTTCAGAGCATTCCTAATAACATTACAAAGAAATTCCGTTTTTTCAATAGAGTTAGAAACGATAGTAGGAACCCAACGAACAATTCCTAAACGAAATAATTTTTCAGTCAATTCTAATAATTTATTCTCGCTCAAATCTTCATCCTGAATGCTAATCCCAAATCCTCCATTTACCTGTATATCAAAAAGTAACGGAGCAATGATAGTATCTTCGTCACCAATGTCTATAGAGTTATCCCTTGAATCTTCTTTTACCTTTGTAATAACTCCATTGGTTATCGCACATATTACAGGCTTTTTCCTACCCACAGGGATACCGCAAATTGTAATTGTTTCTTTTGATTTCATTTTTCGTATGACTTATCCTTTAACAATTCTTCGTAGAAACGACAATGAACTCGAATGCCTTTCTTCAATAGGGGTAAATTTTGATGTTCATTAGGACCATGTATTCCATCGTCGGGTAATGCAAAGCCCAACATAATTGAGTCCAGTCCAAGGATTTGTTGCAACCATGCGACCACAGGGACGCTGCCACCTTCTCTCCGAAATAGAGGTGCCCGCCCGAATTCTTCGGTTAGAGCAGTTATTGCAGACCGCATATAGGGAGATTTTAAGTTCATCAATGCCGGTGGAGAACAGGAATGGAGCGATAAATTCCACTCTATTTCTGAGGGACAATGTTGTTGTAGAAATTCACGAAGATATTCTTCTATCTTTTCTGGCTCCTGGTCTGGAACTAATCGCATAGAAATTTTAGCCCTTGCTTTTGATGGTAATACCGTTTTTGCTCCTTCACCCGTAAAACCTCCAATAATCCCGTTGATTTCCAGAGTAGGCCTTGCTCCTACGCGTTCTATTGTGCTGTATCCCGCTTCACCATAGAGTTCTGACATTCCTACAATGTTTTTCCATTCTTCATCTGAATGGGGTATCTGCGATAATAAGAGCCGTTCTTCTTCTGTTAAAGGTTTTACTTTGTCATAAAAATGAGGGAGAGTAACCTTGCCATTTTCATCATGCATTTTAGCAATTAATTCACACAAAACATGTATCGGGTTTCGTATAGTTCCGCCATATAAACCACTATGCAAATCCTGTTTAGGTCCTTTTAATTCCAATTCAAAATAGGTAAGCCCACGAAGACCATAAGTGATAGAAGGAATATCCGGGGAAAAAACACCTGCATCACAATTAATAGCAACATCTGCTTTTAATAAGTCTTTATACTTCATTAAAAAACTTTGCATATTGGGGGAACCGATTTCTTCTTCCCCTTCGATAACATACTTTAAGTGAATAGGAAGTGAACTGTTTTTTAACCATGCTTGTGTGGCAAACATCTGTGCCAGCAACTGGGCTTTCATATCCGAAACACCCCTTCCATACATACAGTCCCCCTTAATAGTCGGTTGGAAAGGCTTTGTATTCCATTCATTTTCAGGGTCAACAGGCTGCACATCATAATGCCCATAGATGAGAAGCGTAAGAAGAGGATTTGGTTCTTTATATTCTGCAAAAACAAACGGATGCCCACCTGTCTCTATTATCTCAACACGATTGAAATTTAGTCTCTGAAAATAGCGTTCCAACCATTGAGCAGTTCGCAATATATCACCTTTATAATTCGGCAAAGTGGATATGGATGGAATAGACACGAACTCCTTCAAATCCTCTATGAAACAATCCCAATTTTCATCAATATAAAAGAAAACTTTCTCTTGATTACTCACTTCTTTACTCCTTTATACACTTTATACACACATTAAATTATAGAACATTAAAAATAATGTTTTTCATCAATATTATAAAAACAGGACTACGACACTCCACCTGAATGCCGTAGTCCCTCTTATCTTTTGTATAAAACAACTTTAAAGTTTAATTTGCAAAGATATTATGTTCGATTATATATCGCTTGCGTCTAAACCTGTAACCAGCCAATTACCATTTTCATTGGTGAAAACCAGTTCAACCGTAGTAGAACCAAAGTTCCCTTTAATATCTATCGGATATACAGTAGCGGTTGAGCCTTCTAATTTAATTTGCATTTTACTTAAATCAATCTCTAATCCATCTAAATAACCCACATCAATGGCTTGTTGTAAAAATTCACGCGCACCTGCTTTATCACCCCATTCATAGTGTTCAAATTTTTCAGAGAAAACAGCCATAACTCCATCCAGATTTTTTGCTTTCATCGCTTCCGCAAATTTGTTGACCTGAGCCGTTACTGCTTCCTCTGGCGATACTTTCTTTGCAGTTTGACAGCCAAAGATTATCAATGATACACAAATCGTTACCATTACCACCGTGAACAGAGATAATTGTTTCTTCATATCTTGCCCTTTCTTATTTGAGTTTAAGTTTGCTGTTTCTTATTTTACAGAAACATATTAATTTATATCACTTTCCAGCCCAAATTTCAAATTCTCAGTATCTACTTTTTGCATTAATAAACAAACCTGTTCCCGAATAAAAGGTACCACCTCATCCATAAATTCTTTATTCTTCTTCAGCCAAAGATTATTACGAAAAGAGGGATGAGGACAGACAATTGCAGGGGGATAAAATTCTTTCCATAATCGAATGGTTTCTGTTAAAGTAGAAGGCAATTTTTCATTCAGGAATAATCGTTGTGCATAGCGTCCTACCAACAAGATAAGTTCAAAATGAGATGTTAACGGTAAAAGTTTACTCCACCATAAATCAACACATTCTTCCCTTGGAGGCAAATCACCACCTCTCACATCACGACCGGGATAGCAAAATCCTGTGGGAATAATGGTGAAATAGCGTGTATCATAAAATTGTTCTCGGGATACATTTAACCAGGAACGAAGTTTATCACCACTGGGGTCGTTCCATGGCAATCCTGTTTTATGGACTTTTAATCCCGGTGCCTGACCCACAATAAGTATAGGTGACAATCGTTCTCCTACACGCAAAACAGGATTAGCACCTAAGGGTAGTTTGTTATCACAAAATCGGCATTGCTGTATTTCCAAAGCAAGTTTATAAATGATGTGTGGATATGGGCCCATAATAATTTTTGTTATCAATTAAATAAAGCATCTACAAATGAATTAGGGTCAAAAGGTTGTAAATCTTCAACTCCTTCTCCAACTCCGATTAATTTTATAGGAATGTTTAACTCCTTCTGAATACCGAATATCATTCCTCCCTTTGCCGTGCCATCTAATTTCGTAAGAACAATCCCTGTAATATTCAGAGCCTCTGTGAAAATACGTGCCTGTTGTAAAGCGTTTTGCCCTGTTGTAGCATCGAGGACTAAAAGAACTTCATGAGGGGCTTCTGGCATTCGTTTTTTAATGACACGATAGACTTTTTTCAATTCTTCCATCAAATTTACTTTGGTATGCAATCTTCCTGCGGTATCAATAATTACATTTTGAGCCTTTCGTGCAATACCTGCATCTACAGCATCATACGCTACGGCTGCGGGGTCTGCTCCTTCCTGATGTCGTATTAAATCAGCACCACTACGCTGACTCCATATTTCCAATTGTTCTCCGGCGGCTGCACGGAAAGTATCCCCTGCGGCTAAAATTACTTTTTTGTTTTCTTTAACCAATTGAGCGGAAATTTTTCCTGCAGTAGTAGTTTTTCCAGAACCATTCACACCTACAATTAAAGTAACATGGGGCTGTGGTTCTGCATCCCAATTTATTTCATGTTCGCCTGTTTTTAATATTTCCAACATAATTGCTTTTAATAGAGGCATAATTTGTTCGGCTTCTGTTATTCCCTGTTTCTTAACCTCTTCTTTTAGTCGCTCTATTAAAAACAAACTTGTATTTACCCCCAAATCCGCTTCTATAAGCAGTTCTTCCAGAGAATTATAAACATCGTCGCTAATTTTTGGATATAAAGAAAAAAGATTTTTTATACCATCGGTCAGAGCACTTCTTGTCTTTTGTAGTTTCTGTTTAAGATTGGAAAAAATTTTAAACATAAAATAAACCCTTCATTACTAATAATACTTAAGAACAAATTAGATTTGAATGAAAATTATAGAGGAACAAAAAGATTAAGGCAACTTAAAAGCGTAGAATCCAAAGTTTTCATTAGTTAAATCTGTCCCCCCATACCCCTCATATCTTCCATCATCTCTTTTTGAAACAATTCCAGAAGCAGAACCTTTTTGTCCGTTCCACTCACAGGAAGCCTTATCCCAATAGGCAACCAATTTCTGTTCCTGCTTTTGAGCAATACCACGCACCTGAGCCCCATTATCAAGCAATGCGGTAAACAAATAATTATCTCCTCTACTTTTAACCATTGCTTTACCTACAGGAACGATATCCTCTTCCGCATTACGAACTGCAATAACAAAAATCCCCTCTGGATTTTCTGTATTTATGGGCTGCCGTATCGCATTATAAATCTGATTACTTGCCAAAACCTGTAATCTCAAATCTTCTGCCATAATAGATAATTGATTACCCAATTCTCCTGACCACGGATTTTCTGTAGAATACTCACTACTACTTACCAACCAGAGCATAATCCTATCTGCATTAATTCCGGCGATAATAATTAGTATTGTCCCGATAACCGCAATAATCCCCAATACAATCTTTCGTGGACTGGGTAAAGTTTCTCCACCTGCGAGCAACTGCTCCTCCGCCTGCAAACGCAATCTACGCTGATCACGCAGATTATTGCCACAAGTTCTGCAAATTAATGTTCCTTCCGGATTAACAGTTCCGCATTGTACACATACCGCATCTGCATCTATTTTGGAGCCGGGCGAAACATTATAATCTTGTAAAGTTTTTCTCATGAAATTAACACCTTATAAATTTCGCCTAAAATTACTATATTCATATAATTTTATAATATTTTTCCATTCTAATAATTGTAATTTTATTTTAATGTTTATAACGAGTATAATACTTTTAATATTTTCCCACTTTTGTCATGTGTTTTTCAATATAGAAAGGGTTTTTTATGAACAAAAATTTATTTTTCATCTCATTAATGTTATTTTCATTAGTCGCCATCAATGTTTTTTCAGATGAGGAAGTAACTTACGCAGAACGATTGGGCTGGGAAAAAGGAAGTCGTGTGGTCATCTTTCACATTGATGATGTAGGATTATGTTATGGAGCAAATAAAGCATCAATTGAAGCCTTGACAAAAGGAGTAGCCACTTCTTGTAGTATTATGATGCCCTGTGCATGGGTTGACCAATTTGTGAAAGAATGGAAGAAAAATCCACACTGGGATGCGGGACTTCACCTAACATTAACATCGGAATGGGACAATTATCGGTGGGGACCTGTTTCTGGTTTCCAACAAGTTCCTGGATTAGTAGATGAATCAGGTTATATGTGGGACAATGTTAAAGATGTTGTAATGAATGCTTCACCTGAAGAAGTAGATAGGGAAATTCGTGCCCAACTGGCTCTCGCTGAAAAAATGGGAATTAAACCTACTCATTTAGATTCACACATGGGAACATTGTTTTCCAGTTTAAAATTTATGGAGAAATATATTAATTTAGGCATAGAAAAACAAATACCTGTTCTCTTTCCGGGAGGGCATATACAATATTTACAACAAGAATTACCTATGCCTAAAGAAATTATTTATTCGTGGGCAAAAAAAATCTGGGAAGGAGGATTACCTCTTGTAGATGATATTTTAACATTTACCTACGACTGGAAAACAGAAGATAAATTTGAGCCATTGACAAAAGCTCTTCGTGAAATGAAACCCGGTATTACAGAGGTGATTTTACATTGTGCAATACCGACAGAAGAATTTCCATATTTTACCCAATCGGCTCTTACACGAAAAGGGGACTATTTGATAATGATGAACCCCGAATTTAAGAAATTTTTAGAAAATGAAAAAATTATATTAACCACCTGGCGAGAATTGAAAGAGAGAAGAGAAAAGGTAAAATAGAGAAGATTTATACAGTGTGAATTTTTTCAGATACTTCTTTTTTGAAATGAGGGAAACTTTCCTCATAATTTCGAGTAGCACCGAAAAAGATACTGGAAGAGCCTAATACAAAAACATTCGCACCTAAACGGATGAATTTAGCACAGTTTTTTACAGTGATATTTCCGTCAATCTCAATATCCACCTGGTATTTATGATACTGTATTTTCCGCGAAAGAATCTGGACTCGCTCAAAAGTTTGGGGAATTATCTTTTGTCCTGCATAACCCGGGTCCACAGCCATAATTAAAACACGGTCAACTTCCGGTAGAAGGTATTCCAACTCATCTAAGGGGGTCATCGGATTTACTGCTATTCCCGGGGAAAGTCCATATTCACGAATTTGTTTAACTGTTCGATGAGCATGTAAACAGGATTCCACATGCACAATAATACCTGCACAACCAATGTCTACCAATCGTTTTATATATCGTTCCGGTCGAACAATCATCAAGTGTGCCCAACAGGGTAATGAACAACATTTGCGGGCTAAAGATATAAAATCAAAACCCAATGTTAAATTAGGCACAAAGGTTCCATCCATGATGTCAAAATGGAGTTCATCAATACCTATTTTTTGGACAAGACGAAATTCTTCTTTTAATCGCCCAAGGTCAAGACACATGACCGACGCAGAATACTTTACTTTTTCTAAATTTATCTTACTCTCACTCATAGGGAAACTCTTTTACTTCTATTTTTTATGTTTTTTCAGAAACTTTTGCGCCTCATCCAGATGAGGCATGGAGGGTTGTGCACCAAATTTTGTACAGGCTAATGCCCCAACAGCATTGGCAAAATCCAATACATCATCAATTCCCGATTGTCCCCATGCAAAAGCCAAAGCAGATGTGAATGCATCACCTGCCGCTGTAGTATCTACAACAGGGACTTTATAACTAGGAACAAAAATTTCAAAATTACCATCGTTATAATAACAACCCTGAGAACCTAATTTAAGAACCACAGAAGATACCCCCATCTTTAAAAACTTTTCAGCACATTTTAATCGGTTTTCAGATTTTGAGGGATTTATACCCGTTAGAAATTCAGTTTCTGTCTCATTGGGGGATATCACATCTATATAAGGGAAGATATGCTTTGAGATATTTCGCGGAGGACCTGCATCTACAATGGTTATCATACCATTCTTTTTGGCTAATATTAGAGCCGTTTCAATAGTTTCCGGAAGCAATTCTAATTGTGTTAGCAAAATATCCCCTTTCTGAAAAATCTTCTCCTGTTTTATTACATCCTCAGGTTTCAATTCATGATTGGCTCCCGCAATTACAACAATACTATTTCTCCCGTCTTTATCTACAAAAATTAATGCGGTTCCCGAAAAAACATCTGAAGTTTCTTTTATAGTATTTGTAGGTATTCCTTCATCTTTAAAACCTTTTTTCATACTCATGCCAAAATGGTCTTTTCCCACACAACTTATAAAGTTTACATCTGCCCCTAATCTCGCCAGTGAAACGGCTTGATTGGCTCCTTTCCCTCCAAAAACGATAGATAAAGACTCACCTCGAAAGGATTCCCCTTCTTTCGGTAAACGGGGCACTCTGGCAACGATATCTACATTAGCACTACCGACAACAACAATTTTCTTTTTCTGACTTTTTAATGTATCAAAGAATTTTTTATTCATATCTGTTCACTCTTCAACTTATTTTATTAATCCCCATGCACGAGCAAATGCCTCAAAGGAACGGTCATAAGTTTTTTCTGCTTCCGGAGGGAAACAACAACCGGGCAGTTGCCGTTTTTTGAGATGATACTGAAGGCATTCGCAACATATTGCATGTCTTGAACAACCGGGGTAACTGCATGAACAAAAAGACTGATTACGCTCTTGATTTTTGCAATCCTGTGCCATAAGGGAATCTCCTCTATTTATGTGTTTATTCTTTTTATATATTGTTCTTCATAATATTTTTTAAATTCACCTTCTTTTATCGGTCGCCACCACCATTCATTTTCTATATACCATTGCACTGTTTTTTGTATACCCTCTTCCCATGATATTTGAGGTTTCCATCCCAAAGCACGAAGTTTATCCGAGTTCATAGAATACCTTCGGTCATGACCCGGACGGTCAGGCACCCATTGAATTAAACTTTCATCTTTACCCGTGAGTTCAAGCACTTTTCGTGTGATTTCAATATTTTCTTTTTCAAATCCTGCCGAAATATTGTAAACTTCACCGGGAGTTCCTTTTTGTAAAACGAAATCTATAGCACGACAATGGTCATCCACATAGAGCCAATCGCGAATATTATGTTCTCCCCCTTTATATAAAGGCAATGGCTTCCCTTCCAGTGCATTGGTAATAAATAATGGCAAAACTTTTTCTGGATATTGATAAGGTCCATAAGTATTACACCCACGAGTAATAAGGACGGGCAACTTAAAAGATTCAAAAAAAGCCTTCCCTAAAAGTTCTCCTCCGGCTTTAGAAGCACTATACGGGTTCCTTGGAGAAATTGTATCCGTCTCTAACGCAGAACCGACATCTCTACTTCCATATACTTCATCTGTAGAGACTAAAACAACCCTGCTAACATTGTTGTTCTTTGCACTTAGTAAAATTTGATAAACCCCTTCCACATTGGTGCGAAGAAAATCTTTTGCCCCCATCAAACTTCGGTCTACATGTGTTTCTGCGGCGAAATTTACTACAGCATCACAGCCTTTTATCGCTTGTTCCATCACTTCTGCATCCGCAATATCGCCATGTATAAAAGTATACCGACAAGTATCCACTGATTTTAAGTTATCCAGATTTCCTGCATAAGTAAGTTTATCAAGATTTACTATATAAATATCCGAATACCAATCTAACATATTGCGAATAAATGCAGACCCGATAAAACCAGCACCACCTGTAACAAGTATTTTCTTCATTTGTTTTGTTCTCCTCTCCTCCCTAAATAATGTATTATTGCATCACGCCATGATGGGATTTTCCATTCAATTGCTGTCATAATTTTCCGATTATCCATAGCAGAATAAGCGGGGCGTGGAGCTGGCAGTATAAATTTTGCACGAGAACAGGGGATAATTGGTGTCGTTATATTTAAATGTTCAAAGCATGTCTTAATCCATTGATAACGAGAACATTCACCAGAATTGACAGCATGATATAAACCATATTTTTGTGTTTCTACAATTCTTTTTGTCATTTGTGCCAAATCCCAGGTATAAGTGGGCGAACCAATTTCATCCTCAGAAATCTCTAACTTTTCCGCTGTTTGTGCGCGTGAAATCATTTTTTCTATAAAATTATTTCCACCGGGACCATATAACCACGCTGTTCTTAAAATATAATGTTTCGGATTATAATCCATAACCGATTTTTCACCTGCTAATTTAGAACGACCATAAACCGAGAGTGGGTTAGGAATATCCTCTTCTCGATAGGGTCTCCTCTGCATTCCATCAAAAACATAGTCTGTACTGTAATAGACCACCGGACTTCCCCATTGATTTGCTAAATCGGCAACCAGTCGGGCTCCCACTTCATTTACAAGAAATGCTTTATCTATCTCTTTTTCTGCCATATCTACATTTGTATATGCTGATGAATTTATAACCAAATCCGGTGCAGAGTCATCTAATAATTTGTAAATATCCGGACTGGTTATATCCAATTCAGGCAAATCATATCCAACAACTTCATATTCCGACTGAAACAATTTAACAAGATCTTTTCCCAATTGTCCTTTATGTCCAAAAATCACAACTCTTTTCATGAAAACTCCCTTAAATGTATATTTTTAATTTTAGTAAATTTTATCAAAAATTCTGGTTATCAAGGAAACATCGCCTTTTGAGAAAGATTTTCCTTCTCTATCTATTACTCTTAAATCATGTCTTTTCCATCTTGCGATTGCTCGGGCGAATGTTCCATTCGTTCCTTTACACAACGCAGCCACCAGATAGTTGTTTTCATTTCCGTTGCTAAGGAAGGTTCTTGAAAATAGAATTCTTCGCAATGCTTCAAGGCATTATCATACTCCCCTTTCTCCGTCAAAAGTTGTATTAACAAAAAACGAGCAATGCCTAAATCGGGTTGTTCTTTCAATAATTCTTGAAGTTCCAAAATAGCCGTTGAATAGTTTTCTTTTTCAAAAGCATTTCGTGCTTTTCTGAACCTCTTAGGAACTCCCCATAGTAATCTTCTTCGAATACATTCACTAATAACCGATACTAAGGGAGGAAAAGGAAGAATAGCGTATGTCCACCAGATTTTCTCCTCATATTCTCCCACTACTTGCAAAACAACGAAGACTGAAATAATACAGAATAGGACAAAACTCACTGCGAGCCCCATCAACAGAGCCTTGCGATATGGTTTGGAATGAAACCACATTGGACATACTTTTAATGGGATATAGCCCTCTGTCTCCAATATCTTTTTTAATTCATGTATTCGTGATACTAATTTTTCCAGAGCCCCCCGAATCTCAGGCTTTACCCAAAACGACATCTTCATCATTCGTGAACGATGATGAAAAATCAGGCTAATCGCAGGATTTAATTTAATAAATTGGGGAAGCCCTAAACATCCCACAATCAATGTAAAAAATAAAAGAGCAATTAACGGAATAGCCCAAAGGAGGTCGTAAGAATAAAACAAAGGTTTATAGAAAAACCACAAACTCAAGGGCATACACAAAAGGAACGCTAACATAAACCCAAGAATACTTTCCCATAATTTCCTATAATTCCGATGTTTTTCCTCTTCAATATTCACAATCTCTATAGGAACATATAGGGAATATTTAGATACCCAATTTTCTTTATGGATTATAAGAATAGAACCTTTTAATTCAAGGCATACTTTACCTGGCTGATTTACTCTTGTTAAATTTACAGAATATAAAGAAGGTTCCATTTGTTATCTCTCTAATAAAACTGTTTATTCTAATTACTGTATATATTATACTTTTTTTATAACATTGATTGGGAACGATATATTCAAAAAAGGACAAAAGGCAATGATCGAAAAGAAAAAACGATTGCTTATTATTTACGGAAGCACATTATCTCTTTTCTCGATATTGATTATTTTTTTGTTTACCTCTTGTTATGCAGGTTATTCAAAAATAATGGTGGATGGGGAAACACGCTATTACCGTTTGCACATTCCTCCAAATCTGGATCCTACAACACCTGTCCCTTTACTCCTTGCTCTACACCAATTTAGTGATACCGCACGAGGAATGGAAAAATTAACACGATTCAACCAACTCGCCGATACAGAAAAATTTATTGTAGTTTACCCTCAGGGTAAATGGAGAATATGGAAAACAGCCCCATTACCTAATGAAGACACACGATTTTTAGAGGTGCTTATTGATAATTTGTTGTCCAGATACCCTATTCGAACAAACCAAATATTCGCAACAGGTGCTTCTGCAGGAGGAATGATGATACAGGCATTTGCATGCTACTCTAATCGTTTTGCCGCTATTGCTCCCGTAATGGGCAGTATAACAAGAAACTATGCGGAAGAACGAAAACCTCAAAAAAATATTCCCGTTTTAATTATCCACGGAACAGCCGACCCTGTAGTCCCCTTTAATGGTGGGGAAACCAATGCAGGACCCGGTAGAAGACCAGTATTTTTATCGGCAGAAGAAAATGCAGAATGGTGGGCAAAGCAATATGGATACTCCGGAGAAACTACTGTTACACAGCTGCCTGATAATAATACAGAAGATATATTTTCCACAGAAGTTGTTAATTACAACTGCTTTCCTTCGGTTTTTCTATATAAAATCATCGGGGGTGGACATACCTGGCCCGGTACAAAAAACTTTTATCCCCAATTTATTGTAGGACCCACAGCACCAGAGCCGGATGCTTCACAAATTATCTGGGATTTTTTCAAAAATACTACGCAATAGATACAAATTGAAACTATAGAAAGTTTTACCTTATTTTAAAAGTATTGCATTTCTTATACATACAAAAGAAAGACTTACAATGATTTCTGCAATTATCCTTGCTGGTGGTCGTGGAGAAGGGATTTTTCCTTTCTCTATAGTTAGAAATAAAGTAATACTTCCTATATTAAATACGCCCATAATTCGAAGGCTTGCTCTACAACTCAAAGAAGTAGGAATTGAAAATATTACTGTAGCAACAGGATACTTCGAACAAAGTGTTCGACATGCTTTACAAGATATTAGCGGATTATCATTCCTGAGAAGTAAAGAAGGTGCTACTCCTGCTGATACGATATGCTCCATTTTAGATACATCTTCTTCATCAGAGACTATAATACTTTATGGGGATATTGTTACTATACAGGAGAACCTATCTAATTTTATAAAAACACATCAGGAACAACATAATGAGTTTTCGATTTTAGTTTCTAATCAGAAACCTTTTCCCCTGCATACAATATTTATAGAAAAAGGAACAGATAATAAACTAAAACACTTACTTTTTGACAGACAGAACTCTGAGTTCTGGTTCTGCGGTGTCCTTCTTGGAAAAACAAAATCATTAAAAGAAATATTTAATTATGAACCCGGGATTATTCGTTCTGCTCCTCTTGGAGCAATGCCTGTTCCCGAAGGAAATCTTATCTCCGCCATTGATTTAATGTTAGAGAGGAAGTGTGAAATATCCTGTATCCCTGCAAACAGTTTTGTAGTTGATATTGATCATCCCTGGGATTTAATCGAGGCAAATCAACAGGCATTGTCAAATGTATTTGAAAAAATGGAATGTTCCATTATAAACAAATCCGCATTCATAAGCGATGGTGCAGATATTTCGCCAAATGCAAAGTTATGGATACATGAGGGAGGAAGAATTGAGAAAGGAACTGTTATAAAAGGAAACCTTGTACTTGGGATGAATAGTCATATTGGCACTGGTGCTCTTTTTGAAGAAAATATTTATGTAAACAGCAATACAAATATTTCTGAATTTGCAAAAATTCATAAGAATTCAATCATAGGTGAGAATAACAAGATACTTCACAATGCAGAATTTGATGGTATTACATTAGATACTGTATTTATGGTCCATACCTGCTGTGTATCTGGCGTAATAGGTTCGCATGTTGATATTGGAGCAGGAACCATTAGTGCTACATGGAGGTTTGATGATAAAATAAAAGAAGTTCGATGTAAACAACGCAAAGAAATTCCTCCCTATCATGGGAATTTAACATATCTTGGCGATTATTGCCGAACGGGAATAAATACCATGTTCATGCCGGGAGTGCGCATAGGAGCGTATTCATGCATTGGTCCCGGTGTTATTGTGAATAATGATATTGACCCTTATTCTCTTGTTATCTTGAAACAACAATTAGAAATTAAACCGTGGGGACCGAATAGGTATCCTTGAAAAAACATATATATTGACTAATAAAGGAAAAGACAATGGAACAAAAAAACATACGCGGTATTATTTGTGCTAATCTAACTCCTTTCACTAAGGGGGGCAAAGAAATTGACCATCCAAAATTACATAAACTTATCCGATTTTTACAAGAAAAGGGAGTTCATGGATTGTTCGTAGGAGGGACAACAGGGGAAGGGCTTGTCATGTCAATTGAGGAAAGAAAAGAACTTTTAGAAAGTGTCCTGAAATGTGTCAACAAAAAAATAATGGTAATTCCCCACACAGGGACATTTGATTTACGCTCAACTATGGAACTCACGGCTCATGCAGTTGAAAAGAAAGTCTATGCAGTGGGCATTGTTACACCAGGATATTATTATTACGATGAAGATGCTTTGTATAAATATTTTTCCACTATTGCTTCTGAGTTCCCTGATATTCCTGTCCTGCTTTACAATATCCCCTCCTGTGCAAGAAACTTCCTGCCTAACTCGCTCATTATTAAGTTAGCACAAAAACATAAAAATATTGTCGGAATTAAAGACAGCACAGGGAATATGGTAAACCTCTCTGAATTACTACTCCAGAAACCGACATCTTTCACGGTGATAAATGGAGTAGATGAATATGGTTATCAGGCTTTTCTGGCAGGCGCCCAGGCGGCTGTTTCCGGAACTTCAAATGTTGCACCCGAAATCTATTTAGGGGTCTACGAAAATGTTATAAAACGGAAGTTGCCCGAAGCATGGATATACCAATCTCAATTAACAAAACTCTGCCAGGTATTGCAATATGGTAAAAATTTAGGGATATTTAAACAAGCACTTAAATTGCGCGGGATTGATGCAGGTTTTGTTCGTCCTCCACATCGGGAATCTACGAAACAGGAAATTTCATTACTTGAAAAAACATTTAAAAACTTAAACCTATTTTGATATTACTAAGAAATCCATTGAACGGACAAGAAACAACTTTATAGTTGCTCTTCATTCTTTCTCGAAATCCCTTCTATAAAATGGAGAAGAATAATACCCATCCCAACTAACATAAGTACCAGGATAAGGACCAAAAATGTATATTTAGATGGAATAAGTGAAGTTATAAATGCAAGGAAACCCATACATATTGAAAAATAATAGAGAGAAAAAACTACCTGCCTTTGGGATAATCCCAATTTCAGCAACCGATGATGGAGATGGTCGCGATCTGGCACGAAAAATTCTCCCCTACTTGCTCGTTGCACCCTCCGCAAAAAACTTAAAAAGGTATCCAAAAAGGGGACTGCCAGCACTACAATTGGAATTGTTAAAGCAACAATAGTAACCCCTTTTTTCTTTTCAACAAGTGTGGCACATCCCAATACAAAACCCAAAAACAATGCCCCGGTATCACCCATAAAAACAGAAGCGGGATGTGAATTATAAACCAAAAAGGCAAGGGTACATCCTAAAAGGATGCTCATAACTAAACAACTAAATATCTGCCCATTGTAATAAGAAATTGCGAATATCGTCGCCGAACAAATAGCCACCTGACCGCTGGCAAGACCATCAAGACCGTCGGAAAAATTAATAGCATTCATTACTCCAACAATCCACAAAGGAGTTATTATCATTGCAAGCCAACCCACTTCCAAAACACCACCCAAAGGATGTGCTATTGTAACCGTTTTGAATCCCCAATAATAAAGAAGAATTCCTAAAAATAGTTCAAATATTAATTTCTTACTTGCAGGAATAGATATTAAATCATCCAGCAATCCCATCAATACAATGAATGTTCCTACAACGGCAATAACCACCAAATTATCATCAAAATATTGTGGATAAAACCACTCTATAAAACAGCAAACCACTAAAAAGGAAATATAAAAAGCGAGACCTCCTAAATAAGGTATAGGCTTTTTGTGAACTTTCCTTTTTTGGTCTGGCATATCTACTACATTCAATTTTAGGGCTAACCATCGGAAAATCGGAACAAATAATAAAGTTGCAATAAATGAAACTGCCCCAATTGATATATATACCCAATCCTGATTTTTCATCATTTATCCCTCCCATGTAAAACACAACAAATCGCAATCGGTATTCTATTTTGTGATGGGTTATACTCAGCCCAATTTTGGAGAGCCGTACCTTCATTGGCACCCTTTACCCCTATTCCAGCAAAAGCATATCCATATCCAAATATTCTTTTCTCTCCTTTAATATAAGTTTTTTTCGAAAATCCAAAAGATAATAGATTTTGTTCCAACTTATCTGTCATGTTTTCCGAAGCATCATCTGCTACTGCAAATACACCAATATACCCTTCGGGAACTTCCTCTAAAAACTGCTCCATCTTTAAAGCATCATTTCGGCTTTCCCATATATCAAATCGGTCTGCTCTAAAAACCTTACATGGCGGGGGTGTCAAAATTAACACATAAAAACCCCTTCGATTTCCTGCATAATTATTACCCTGAAACCATATCTGTGCACCACTGCCCTCGGCACTCCCTTCACTGACAACAAGTATATCGTTGTCAATTGCAAATCCTGTATTTCCTATATTGGAGTTAATATAAAAAACTCCTCCCGAATAATATAAAAAGTTAAATATTTGGCTCACTGATAGATTTGTATCTTGCATACATCTCAATGTTCTTCGAGTTAATAATTTCCAAAGGGAAAGGACTGAAGATTGGGTGGTTTTCGACAAAAGGGGAAAAGAAAATTCAGATGCATCTAATATTTTCGTATCAAATTGTAAATTTTCGGAATAATTACATTTTTCAAGCAACATACTTACCTGATATTTTTTTTCCAATTCTTTATATCCATTTTCATCCATATTGTCTTTTTTAATTTTCATTAGAAAAGCCAACACTTCAGAACTTACAGGTTTAAATGTATTCACCCCCCATTCTATTTCCTGTAAAGCCTTTTCTTTTTGTCCTTCTTGTAGATAATGTTTTGCCCGCACTAAATAGTTCTGTGGAGCAACAAAAGTCTGATAATTGGAAATATAAACATGACAAATCCAAAAAACAATGAAACTACAAAGGACTATCCCCCATAAAATCAAAACTTTTATTTTCGGATTATCAACTTTCATAGATGATATATAGAAAAATTTTTCTCGTGTCTCTATGTTAAAATATCTTGTAATAATTAAACAACTCGATTTTATTTTATCATAATAAAAGTCTATCGTTTTGAAAGTGGTGTCTTTCTTTATTACACTGATAGAAATCTATTAATGATATTCTAACATATCTTTTATTTTTATAAGACAAACAGTTTATAATCTTTGTAAATAAGCAAGAGGAAATATTTATGACAAAAAGAAAAAGTTATTTGTTGTTTTCTAAAGTTTACATTTATTCTTTTCCACTTATTTTTTCCCTTTTACTAATACATCCTGCTTTTCCACAAAATACAGAGGAAACACAAGCAGTCGTTATATCAAATTCAATTACCGAACAAAACGCCACTGATGACACATCTATAGAAAATACCGAACTAAATTTAAAAAAAGAAATATCTGTAGACTTAATTGATTTAGACGCACTCCGTAAGGTAACAGAGGAACGACGGGGACCTAATGCGGTATTACGCATGTCTCTACAAGAGTGTATCGAAATGGCATTGAAACAAAACCCGGACATTATCGTCAGTGGATTAGAACCACGAAAAGCCCAGGCAGATCAATTAACTGCCAGCGGAATGTTCGACCCATTTTTACAAACATCCCTTCAACATAGTTATGCGTCCATCCTTGCAAGTCAACAAATTCGTGCATACGCTGGAATAAGCAGTTTCGATACAAAACAAACTACTTTTGAATCGAGTTTAGGAGGAAAACTTAAATTAGGAACTCAATATGCCGTTACCTTTAACACCAATATTGAAGAAACCTCCTTTTCTAACTTCGTGAAAGATTATAGCGGACAACTTTTATTTACATTAACCCAACCCCTACTGCGGGGATTTGGTATCAAAGTAAACACGGCACGATTGGAAATGGCGAAGAAGTCAGAAAAAATCGGTGAAGGTCAATTAAAAATGACCGTCATGAATACCGTCAATGAAATTATAAAAGCCTATTGGGATTTAGTCGGTGCAATGGAAAATGTAAAAGTGCGTGAGGAAGCATTGGCAAACGCAGAACGACTTCTATCTATTAGTGAAAAACGAAGGGAAATAGGAACGGCTGCAGATATTGAAGTATTACAGGCAAAGGCAGGGGTTGCAACACGACAAAGTGAGCTGGTCGCCGCACAGGCACAATTGGAAAGTGCCTCAGATATGTTAAAAAACTTACTTATGTTAAGAGAAGAAAATATGTTTTCAAAAGTTCTCATCGTTCCAACAGACCGACCTCATAGTTTTGAAAATGAAAATTTCGATCTTTCCAAACTGGCTCCTGACCTTGACCAGTCTGTTGAAAAAGCACTTAAAAATAGACCGGAAATCGCAATGGCTGATTTACAAATAGATATTGCAGATCTCCAGATGTTACAGGCAAGAAATGATATGCTCCCACAATTAGACCTAATCGGAAGTTATGGTCAGGGCGGACGGGACCGTTCCATTACAAAAATGTTTTACGGTATCCGTGATGATGATGAAACATATTATACTTATGGCATCAAAGCCACTATTCCTATTGGAAATCGTGCAGGTAGAGGGGCATTTCAGAGAGCCCGACTTACCAAACGGGAAATGGAAGAACGCAAAAAGAAAATAGAACAAGCCATAATGATGGGTGTCCATCTTGCTATTCGAAATGTTGAAACCAATCGCATTCTTGTGGAAAGTAACCGTCAGGCAAGAAAATTACAGGAAGCTAATGTTATCGCAGAAGAGAAACGACTTCGTCTGGGAGTAAGCACAAGTTGGCGTGTATTACAAGTGCAAACAGATTATACCATGGCAAAGACGATGGAATTGCAAGCACAAATTTCTTATGAAAAGGCTTTGATAGACCTTTATTTGGCGGAAGGTTCGTTATTGGAAAATATGGAAATCGAGGTAAAATTGCCTGAAGTAGAAGCCCCCGTTTCCTACGGCGAAAGTATCACCCCTCGTTGGGAATAGTACCATTTAATTAAACATTCATACCCTAATACTGCTAAATATCTTACCTCTTCTCTTCTTCATCATCGTGGGCAATTATATTTTTACTGGTCAGAACCCTATAAAAACAGTAGATATTCAAACCTATAATAATTGCCCATACTGAAAACATATATAAATAGGAATACCAGGTCATCATGATATTGAACCCTCAATATCTTTCAAGTTTTTAGAATTCTGCGAATTATCTTCCTCATCATCTTCAAAGAATTTTGGATGTGTTTGCCATGCATACCAGACACCCCACATAAGGAAAGAAGCCATCAAGAGTATCATAATACGAGCCAGCCATATATAGGGGACATCCTCCATGGGGACATTTTTCATTGTAATCTTTTCCAGTAATCCATCATAGCAAAACCATACTACAAGACCTACAGCAAAAACAGGTGTAACATACTTCATAATATAGTAATATATCCTTGGAATTTTTAATTCTGCTCCCAAATGTAATTCTTCCCAACCTTTATCAACACCAAATATCCAGGAAAATACAACCGTTTCAATTGCGACAAACAATACCAGACCAAAAGTGCCCATCCAATAATCCAGTTCATCAAGAACCTTATGATGATTAAATAGAATAACAGGTTGCATCATTATAAACGCAAAAAATCCCACAAGAAGTACACCAACTCTTCGGTCTATTTGTAACTCATCTTCCAGAAAGACAAGCAACGGGGTAAACATTGCCATACTGGATGTAAGCCCCGCAAGGAAAAGCAAGAAAAACCACATTACACCAAAAACTTCACCATAAGGAATTTGTTCAAATATAAGTGGCAGAGCATAAAAACCAATAGCAAATGTTCCATCTGTAGCTACAATTTCTCGGGCTCTTTCAACACCGAAAAAAACCACTGCCGCAGGAATTACTATCGAGCCACCCAATACCACTTCAACAAATTCATTGGTCACACATGCTGTAAGTCCATTTAAGGTCAGGTCATGCTTCTTTTTGAGATAACTGGCGTAAGTATGAACCATTCCCAGACCTACGCTAAGGGTGAAGAATATTTGACCTGTTGCCGCAATCCATACATGGGGTCGCATCAAAGTTTGAAAATCCTGCGGGCTTAATCTCCAGATTTGGGCTAATCCATGGCTAACTGTCTGACTTTCTCCGCGTGGTGGCAAAGTCAAAACACGAACTGCCAGTATCATTCCCAATACTATCAAAACAGGCATACAATACTTCGCAACAATCTCTATCCCCTTTGCAATGCCTCGCCCCAAAACAAAAATGTTTATTAAAAACGCAATTAAGAAAAAGGTATACGAAACACTACTAAAACTTATCATTCCTGCATTGGCAGTTCCGACATACAATCCAAAAGATACTTTCATTTCTTCGTATGTGTGCTTGCCCCGAAGCATCCCGGTCGCCATCTGCCATGCATAGCCCAACGCCCACGACTCTATATAAATATAATAAATACCGACCATTGCCGGGAGAAGTATTCCAAAAATACCCAGATATTTTGATATAGGATGTTTCCAGAGACGATAAAACATCCCCGGAGTAGTCCCATGCTTATAGGCACCCCCTCTTCTCCCAATACTCCACTCTATCCATGCCAACGGAATGCCTATCAAAAGAAGTACCAAAAAATAAGGAACCATAAAAGCACCACCATACGGCGCTGCCTGACCAGGAAAACGAAGAAAGTTTCCCAATCCAACTGCATTCCCCGCCATCGCCATAATGAGACCAAAACGACTACCCCAACCTAATTCTTTTAAGGGACCACGACGCATTTTCAGTTTCCCTCTTATGTTGTGTAATATAAATAATGAATTATACACCAATAAACAAATATTTTTGCAAAACCGCTATAAATAACAGGGTAATATGAATAAGAAACATTCTTTGGGTTTATTTATTTTCCGTAGGGATTTAAGAATAGAAGACAATTCCTCATTTATATATGCAGCAAGGATATGCCAACAAATTCTTCCCTGTTTCATCTTTGACCCTCGTCAGATAGAAAACAACCCTTATCGTGGAGATTTTGCAGTTCAATTTATGATTGAGAGTATACTGGACTTACAAGCAGAATTGGTTAAAAACGGGGGAAAACTATATCTATTCTACGGTAAACCTGAGGAAATATTGTTAAAAATTTTTGAACAAACACATTTTGACGCATTATTTACAAACAGGGATTATACTCCCTTCTCAAAAAAACGCGATGATGACATAAACAATTTCTGTAAACAACAGAACATTCCATTTTACTCTCTTGACGATGCTTTATTGACCCAACCAGAAGATACTCTTAACGACAATAAAACCCCGATAACTGTTTTTTCACGATTCTACAAAAAAGCCTTGACTATACCTGTTGTTAAACCACAAACAGTGATGCATATTCAATACTACCGAGAACACATCACGGATGAAATTCCAGAACTTAAATCCTTGCCATTTTTGCCCAATAAAAACGAAAAAGCACGATTAAAAGGTGGACGAAGAGAAGGCTTCAAAATACTAAAAAGAGCTTGCAACATACAGGATTACAAAAACCAAAGAGATATATTAGAAAAGGAAGCAAATACTTTCTTATCCCCCTATCTGAAATTTGGATGTTTGTCTCCAAGAGAGGTCTACCATACGATAAAGAACAACAATCCTGACCCCGAACCTATTCTCCGCCAACTATACTGGAGAGATTTTTTTACCATCATTGCATTTTATTTCCCCCATGTATTCGGAAATGCCTTTAACAAGTCTTTTCAGAATGTGTGGTGGAGTAAAGATGAAAACACCTTCACTTTATGGACTGAGGGCATAACAGGGTTTCCTATTGTAGATGCGGGAATGCGAGAATTAAAAACAACAGGATGGATGCACAATCGTGCACGACTGATTGTAGGTTCTTTCCTGACAAAAGATTTGCATATTAATTGGTTATGGGGAGAAAAATATTTTGCAACAAAATTAATAGACTACGACCCTCCTGTTAATAACGGAAACTGGCAATGGGTAGCAGGAACAGGTTGCGATGCACAACCCTATTTTCGAATTTTTAATCCATGGTTACAATCAAGAAAATTTGACCCTGACGCAGGATATATAAAAAAATGGATACCGGAATTAAAAAATGTACCTTCTGCCCATATACATCAATGGGACATATTTTACAAAGACTATCCACAGATTGACTACCCTGCTCCCATAGTAAACCATCACGAAGAAGCAGAACAGTCCAAAATTTTATTCAAAAATGCCCGATTAAACCCTTAAAACACCTAATTACCCCATGATTTTAACTTATTTCCAGTTGAGGTAGGTTATTGTCAATTGTAAAACGGTTGCGAAACTTACCCATAATAGATAGGGGATTTGAAGGAATGCAATCCACTTGTTATAGGGATATATAAGAATGATTGTAGCAACGATAGTCATCCATACAAACAGAATATCTACACTTGCAAGAAAATTGTTTCGTAATCCGAATTGAATTGGTGTGAATAGAAAGTTGAATATTAGATTTAAAACAAAAGGAAGCAACACATAGGCAGGCACTTTTTTAGTAATTACCATCCAGAATGTTATCCCATAAGAAATAAAAATAATCAGATACAACACAGTCCATACAGGTCCAAATACCCATGCAGGTGGCGACCACGAAGGCTTAATCAATTGCTGATAATATTCATTCATAAAATTACCTCAATTGAAAAGGAAACAAGGTTCAAATGACAAAAATTCCGAATAAAATTTACCGTTCCTTTTCTCATAGATTCTTGATTAAATAAATTACTTTTTCATTTTAATCTTTGTAAAAAACGATTCTTGATTTTTTTATTCTGGGATAGGTTGACCGGTGCTGGCAAGGACCGTTTGCCATAAGGAGCCGTTGGGGTCTATTTTTTTACGCCCTGAAATGACCATTTCGATGGGGATATGGACAAATTGATTGTGGATATAACCAATAGTAATACCCGTTCTCCCTGTCATTCCTGCATGCACGGCATTCCTTGCAAGTGCATCACAAAAAGCGGCATCTTCCGCATTTGCGGGAACACTCCGAATAAGATAACTTGGGTCAAAGTATTTCATCTGGATAGGAATCTGTTTGTTATGAAAATATTCAACAATCTTATCCCGCAAAAATTTCCCCACATCCGCATGGAGTACATTTCCAGAAGCATCTTTCTTCTTAATATCTTCTTTTATCCATTCGGAACCTGCACCTTCTGCTATGGCAATAAGGGCATGTTCTCTTGTTAGAATTCTCTGCTCAAGCCATGATAAAAAGCCATTGGCACCATGAAGCGATACTGGCACTTCTGGAATAATTGCATAATTAACCAACTGGCTTGCCAGAGCAGAATAAGCCGTAACAAACCCTGAATCCCTCCCCATTAACTTGACAAGACCTATTCCATATCTGACAGATTTTGCTTCTGTATGGGCACAAATAAGGACTTTTCTTGCTTCCTCAATAGCGGTATTAAAACCGAAAGTCCGCGAGGTGTATAAAATATCGTTATCTATAGTTTTAGGAATTCCAATGATTGAAATGGGATATGATCTTTCTTGCAATACACGGAATAGTTGATAGGCTCCTCTATGCGTTCCATCTCCACCAACACAAAATAATAGATTAACTCCCGTAGAACGCAAACAGGACATCATTTTTTCGGGTTCCTGCGGTCCTCGTGATGTGCCTAATAGGGTTCCTCCTTCGTCATGTATCTCATCCACTATTTCAGGGTCCAGTTGGAGTGGAGGCAAATTCTTTTCTGGATTTAACCCTTCATATCCATATCGAAAACCTAATATTTCCCGAACCCCATAATGAAACCATAATTCCACCACTAAAGAACGAATTACATTATTTAATCCCGGACAGATACCCCCACAAGTTACTATCCCCGCAACGGTATTTTCAGGTTGAAAAAAAATTTTTTCACGCGGTCCTGCTTTCTCAAAATATTTCTGTTCTTTTTCTAAATACTCTCCGTGATCATTTATCTCTATTGAGTTGGAGATATAAGTATTATCATCTATAAACAGCAAACTTTTTTTGCTTTGTTCAGATTGTAAATTTTTTAAAGGTGAAACAATTTTACATTCTCCGAGCGATGGAATTTTAACAACCATATTTAATCCTTTTTATTTATCCGATTATCACGCAAAGAAACTATAAAATATTGTATTATTTTTATGTAATTCTTGCTATAATATTATAGATAAATAGGAATTATAATTAAATAGAAATTATAACACATATATTTAATTTTGGAGAATTATTATGAAAGGGCGTGTGGAAGTATTTTTATTCTTTTTACTTATTCTTTTGTCTTCATACCTTCACGCAGATTTATATCGCATTTATGAAGGTGCTCCCAATGGTGCGACAGGAAATCCTAACGAATGGGGATTTGAGCAATTATCTGATGCATGGACACATGCTACCGTTACGAATCCCGGCAATCATACGATTCGGATAGAATGGCAAGGACCCGGTCAGAGTGATGGTGTCTATTTTGAGGTGCCAGAATTGGTGCTGGCGGATAGTGGAGATATAGAAGTAATTGCGGATACGGGTATTCGTCCGGAAATTCGACCGAATGGTGACCATCCGATATTCAGTAATAACTCAACAACGGGTAAAGTATTAAAAATAATCGGCTACGACGAAGGAGTATATAATAGGATAGCGTTATACTCTGCATATTCTTCTCCGCTGATAGCCACTTCGATGAATGGAAATGGTGTGCTCATCACAGAGAAGGTAAATTTTATTAAGAAGGAGCGTGTTTGGGAACCAACTGAAGAGCCCGGCGCACCCAACGGAAACTATATATATTTGCAAAATGTTCCAGTAAGTAAGCATCAGTTTTATATGGTTCGCTTTTTAGGGGGTGATGAGGTAGAGCAGACCTCACCTTTGATGGTGTTGGGACCGATGAATGGGACAGGAATAATGGAAGCACAGTTACGATATGTAGACTTCAGTTATGCCAAAGGTAGGGGCACTCGATTATCGCTCAAAAATATAGTCAGAGTGACTTTAGAACAATGCATATTTGCTCCTCAAGAAGGGAGTACCTATTCCGAAAGTGCAATAGCCATGCGAGCAGATAGCCCAACCGCAAGTGATGGCGGGTCTCAAGTCATTTTTTATAATTGTTCATTTCGCAGTGGCAACGCAAATTTATTTGATAAATTAGGTGAGGACACTCATACTACGCCAAATGTATATCGGTTATACAAGCCCGTATTTACGGGTCCCTGTGGGGAGCGGGCATTTAATCTTCAACAGAGTGGTGCTCGTGTAGAAATATTAGGGTTAGAGCCTGGTAATGATTGGTTTGATACTTCGGATGATATAGTCCCTTCACCTATACAATGGGTAGATATGGACGGGTTAACAAGTAATACAGGAACTTATGCCCGTATTTTGCGTGGTTCTATAAAATTTTATCGTGCAAAGGGAATTATCCGACCGTATGTAGGTTATGCTATTACATGCTTAGGCGGAGAATTAACAGGTCCTGTTGAAGTTGAGATGGATTCCTGCTGGTGGGGCTTTGGTGCAGGGACATTCCGTTCAGGAGCCACAAGTGGAAATTATGCACCCTTGTTAACAATCACCAATACCATTTTCTATGGAGGTGGCGTCCCGTCATATATTGATACACGCGGGTTTAGTGATACGCTATTTCCTTCTGCTTTTGCTACAGTCCGATTGCGGCATGTTACACTCACTTCGCCTGAAAGTAATCCCGTTACTAACTGGCTCATCCATGGCAGAACAGGAGATACCTTGTATTCCGCAGCCACTATCTTCGATTCCCCGAACGCATCGAACATTACACCCGTTTGGGAAGCTGGGTTTGAATGGAAAAATTTGGCGTGGAACCGTAACTCACAAGATGGTAAAGGAGGATTTGAGACTGCACCGAATGAGCAAATTATGATTTATGCGGACCCGAAATTAGATGATGTAGGCAAATTACAAACAGGTAGTGGCGCCTTAGGTCGTTCAGGGACAACAGATACTACCAATATAGATTTTGAAGGGCAAAACAGACCTTTACCTCCGTTTTATGCATCGCCCGATATCGGTGCAGACGAGGGGTTCTTCCGTCCCACAGATATAGTCTCCAATCCTGTGGATATGGAGGTAATGGACAATGTTGAAGAAGGGACTATTGTTGGAGAATTTACGGTTGTTGACCCTGACCCGGAAGAACCTCATACATTATCTCTGGTTCAAAATGGAAATGGAGCCTTTCGTCTCGATGGAAATCAATTAGTCGTTGACTTACCAGGTGCCTTAAACGGAAGCGAAAATCCGTATGTAACTGTTCAGGTCTGGGCTACGGATTTGATGGGCTTACATTATGATAAAACATTTTTAGTGCATGTTATTGATGCCACCCCGGCTTATGTTGTTTCTGTAACTGTAACGCAACCTTTGGAAGTTGAGGTAGAATTTTCTGAACCTATGAGCCTTACAGGTCTTGACACTCCTGAAAACTATACCCTTTCGGGCGATGGCAAAGGGACACTCACAGAAAACCCATCTCAGGTAACTGTGCTTGATAATAAGCATGTTCGATTAAACTGGAACTCCGGTGAAATGAAAAATGGTGGAGATGTAACTATTACAGTAACCAATGTATTTGATGCGCAGGGAAATCCTATTGGCAGTCCTAACAGTGCAACACACGCGGGTAGTGGTTTAGGAGGTTTTCCCCCACAATTAGTTTCGATTGAAATTAAAGGACCTCGTTTAATACATGTTGTTTTTTCAGAAGCAATGAGAGAACTTGGAGATGAAAGTGCCCTTAATCCTGCTAATTATCATTGGTGGTTAGATACTCCGCCGGGAAATTCTCCCACAAATGTGGAGAAAGTGTCCGTATTTCCCCCAACTTATGCTATCTCGTGGACAACGGGTGCAGCTATATCCGAGGGACAGGAAGTTACTGTCAGGGTGGATAATGTTCAGGATTTAGCAGGGAATCCAATAGACCCGCTTCATAATACGGCATCAGACACTTTTGAAGTAACATTACCCCGTGCTTTATCCCTGTCTGCGGTAAACGAACGAACATTAAAAATAAAATATAGCAAAGAAATGGGTTCATCCGTATTCTTCATAGGCAATTACACACTGAGCAATCCGCCCGGTGCTTCAGGAAAAGGGACTCTTTCAATTCGCCCATCAAGAGTTGTTCAAGACACCGACCCCATGACTTATATTCTTGAATGGGATTCGGGTGAGATGAAAGGTGGGTCGCTTGTGCAAATAGAAGTAGAAAATGTCCGCGATACTTTTGGTAATTTGATAGACCCTCTATTTAACAAAGTTATCTGTCCCAGTATAGGTGTTTCTCCGTTCGTTACCGATGTGCGAATTGTAGACTCGCGAAATATTCGTGTCTTCTTTTCTGAACCGATGGAGGCTTTTATGACTATAACTTCGAGATATAGTCTCTCCGGTCCCGGGAAAGGAACCCTGAATACAGCCCCTGATACTGTGCAGAAAATTGAAGATGGACATTATTTATTAAAATGGAATGCGGGTAATCTGACCGATGGAGAAGATATTACAATAACTGTAAACACAGGGGCAGACCTTGCCGGCAATAGTTTGGTAGAACCTAAAAGCAAAACAGTAACTAACCGAATAAAAATACTTTCTTATGTTGTAGGCGGCAATTATTATATAGGCGACACAGTTACCCTCTCTTTCAATGTAAGTGGTGGTATTGGCGGATTAAATTTCCAATGGCTCAAAAATGGAGGGACTCCCGTAGGACACAATTCCAACGAATGGACTATTACAAATATTGATACCACATATACAGGATCTTACCGTTGTCAGGTAGGTGATTCAAGAGAAGAAGTTGTTTTTACGAACTATGCAAATTTAGGGATATATCCTCACATGCAGTTTTTACTCCAACCTGGACCTGCAACCGTCATGGATGGGGACACTTATATATTACGAGTGGAAGTAACAGGTGGCATCCCGACACTTTCATATCAATGGAAAAAAGATGGGGAAAATATTGGTGAAGATTATCCTGAATTTACAATCATCGAAATGTCTCCGGAAGATGAAGGAACTTATTGGGTAGAAGTCTCTGACGCAAAGGAAACCATTATAAGTACCCCCGTAGAAATAAAATACAATAAAGGACTTCCTATTTCAAATCCCACAGGTATTATTACTCTCATAGTTTTAATATTCCTGTCTACTTTTATTGTATTAAAAACATCAGGATTAAACAATAAACCTGAAAAAATCAAAACGGATACCCATAAATATTCGTTAAAAAAATAGTATACATTTTTTCTAATTACTGAATAGTGCAATAGAATTTTATTTTGCATGTCATAATTGTAGTTGGCTTTTCCATACCTGCCATTGAGGGTCATTTTCGAGGTAAGGTGTAACTTCCTGCAAAATTTGCTTTGCCTTGTCTTTCTCGTCCCAACGGATATATTGTTCTATTTGGGTTTTAGAGATAGTCCTCAAGTAATATTGAGCCTGTTTGTTGTTCCCATCTATTTTCAATGAATCAATAAAACTTTTTCTCACATCATCACCTACCAGCAAACCTTCATAATATAACATTAATCCATCTAAGTCCTTCCGTCGAGAATTATGTCTTTTTATAATACTATTTTTCATTTCTTCTCCAGTCGTAGTTAAAATCATATTTTCTACACTTGAGGTGCATTCTTTTAACCGTTTAAGATTTTGCGGAACACTTTTACGGTTATAAACATACTGTGGAGATACAAACTCTACCCATGGAAAACTGTCTGTAATTACCTTTCCTTGTTCTGAAAAACTTTCCAGCCCTTCTCGGTTCATGACAAAACAAGCCATTATCTCTTCTACATCCGAAAAACCAGCTTGAATAAGGGCTTCTTTTAATACAGAATTCCCTTCTAATTTTTGGGATAATCCTTCGGGATTGAATAGAAGAGGTTTGTTAGAACCTACCAGGAACAAATCGGCATTAACAAATAAACCGACCGTGTAAGGAAATACCTTTATGAATGTATAAACTGCAGACTGAACAATTTCTTCGCTGGAACTATGAAATGGCACCCATTGTGAAATCATACCCCCCTCATTCAATCGCTGTAAACAAAACTGGTAAAACTCCTGTGTGTAAAACATGGACACTCCTGCCATTGCCAGAGGCATCGGCTCCGTAGTAATAAAATCGTATTTTTTCGTAGAACGAATTAAAAAGTTTCTTGCATCATCGACATAAATTTCTATGTTACTCATTGTTAGCACATCAAAGTTTAAATCTTTAAAGTAATGTCCGGCTTTCAGAACCTCAGGAGAGATTTCCACGGCATCTACATGATCAAAATCACCAATACCCAATGTCCCGCAGGTAATCCCTGAACCAAAGCACATAAATAAAACCTGACGGGGATTACGATTAAACATTTGCGGGATAACCCCCTGAAAACGGTTCATACGAACTCCGCGTTCTACCGCCGTTGTTGCTTGCACCCGATTAATCCATAAGACTCGCTCATCCTCCGGACTTACCTTCTCTGGGGAACTTACAGCAACCGTTCCCTCGGTTCCTTCTGCAAAAAATAAAAGATGATGCTTCTCAGGCAGATAATAGCGATTTATCTTTTCCATCACATTATCTACGAAAAATATTGGTAAAAAAACGAGGATAAAACCCAAATTTGCCCAATGATATTTTTTATCCACTATCGCAAAGATAAAACCGGATAAAATTAATAGACTACCCATTAGGATAATTCCTTTTTCACAGCCAAAAATCGGGATTAAAACAAAACCACCCGCCAGAGAACCGATAATACTTCCTATGGTGTTTAATCCATAAGCAGTTCCTATAGATGAAAAAACATACTCCCTTTTAATATATCGCAATAAAGTTAATGCATAAGGGAAAGTAAAACCGAATCCTATCATAGGAGCAAGCAGAGTTAGAAAGGCAAGTATAAATTTTCCAAAAACTCCATAATAAAACCTATCTGTTCCCTCCAAATAAAAATAGTTCACCCATTCAGGGAGGTGTGAAATGAAAATTAGAGTTAGAAGCACGCCAAAACCTGTAAGGCTATATCCCCAGCCCAATATCCACATCCGTATCGGGGATTTATTAATTACTATGGAGAGACATAAGGCTCCGAGACTAATTCCCGCAAGGACTGAAATCAATACAGAAGTGTATGCGTAATTTGTTCCTAAAAAAATCATAATCAAAAGGCGTGTCCACAGCACCTCCAAAGCAAGACAAACAAAACCCGATATAAATACTCCCAAAAAAATAACCCGTTTCTTAAGTTCACTCCCTTCCTCATTTTCCTCTATTTCCACAGGCTCCGCTTCAGACTTTTTCCCTGTATTTACTAATGCATCACGGAATAGCGAAAGGAATCCCGCTATTAGACTTACACATATACTTATCCCAATGGCAATATAAAATGTCATTCCATATCCAATCTTTGGGACAAACAGAAAACCCGCACCAAAGGCTCCTAAAACAGCCCCTATTGTATTTATCGAATATAGCAATGAGATATACCGACTACTCTTTCCCTTTATATTTTGTTCGTATCGGACAAGTAAGGGGAAAGTCATTCCCATACACAACGAAGGAAGAGCAAACCAGAACATAGATATTAGAATTCTTATGAAAAACAAGAGCCATGTATTTTCAGGGAAAAGACGGATTAATAAGAAAACAATCTGTCCTTTATTGCTTACAAAATCAACGATAATCAAAGCCCATAAACCTATAAACAATTCAACCCATGCATACCATCGCATCGGATTTGATGTCCGTTCCGCAATTTTACCTCCCCAAAAACTCCCCAGACCTAAACCTAAAAAGAAAATGCTCAAAACTGTGCTAACCGCATACGCCGTTGAACCTAATAAAAGCATACTTTGCCTTGTCCACACAATTTGATAAATCAAGGCACAACTACCGGATAAAAAGAAACTTACATACAGCAACAAAAGAAATACATAAGTAGCATATTTGCTGTTATTCATTCCGTGTCCTTAAAACAATTAGAGACTTTGCTCTAACTTTTCTACCAGTTCTTCCGGTGTGTCTATACATTGATAAAGTTGTTTATGCCCATCATGAATAAACCGATGGCTAAACATAGTTTCCATCATATCCCGGACAAATCCAAAAAAGTTATCTATATTGAGCAAAAACAAAGGTTTATTATGGTATTTTAACTGTTTCGAAGCAAGGACATTCAAAAATTCATCCATTGTCCCTATTCCACCCGGCAGAACAATAAAAGCATCTGAAAGATTTTCCATCGTTTCTTTCCGTTCATGAAGGTCTTTCGTAACTATCAACTCATTACAATGTTCAAAAACAAGTTCAGAACGATTTAAGTAATGTGGAACTACACCAATTAATATGCCTCTATGCTCGTAATATTTCTGTGATAAAACTCCCATTAAACCTACTTTTCCAGCACCATATACAATTTGATATTTCTTTTCTGCCAATAAGTCTGCTAACTGTTCCACTTCTTTCTTAAAAAAAGGGATCGATAAATCACTGGAACCTGCAAAAATACCAATTCTTTTCATAACTTTAGTAAGACTTCTCAAATAAGGTTGATGATTATTGTTCAAAAGACGGGAGTATTATACCAAAATAACATAAAGCCCTCGCATAAAAAACACAGGGAAGACTTAACTTGTCTTCCCTGTGCGATATACAAAAATTTTCTATCTCTTACTTATAAATTAAAAGTATATCTTGCAGCCAGCATATACATAATCAACATCGTCGTCATCAGAACCACCACTATACACCAAACCATTCCAGCGGACAAACTGTCCATCCGTCATACCTTCGCCAACAAACATGTGAGACCAACCAGCCTCAAATACCAAATCCTGCGAATATTGATATTCGAGGAATAATAACGCTTCCGTCCCTAAATAAGAATCATTTTTGGTCGTCCACCATGGGAACAGTGGCGATAAAACAGGTCTTTCAAATTCATTGGCTGTTTCATAATATGTCACGCAGAAAATTCCTCTGATTTTGTCAGTAAAACTTGTATTCGTTCCGACACGCACCCACCATGCATTGGATAACTCATTGTTCAAATCCACAAATCCACCGGCAATTTCATTGGAGAATAAACGATTGAAACTTATACTTGCAGTTGGCTCATAAAAAGGATTAATGAAATCCCAGAAAGAAATATCGCGGTTATCTTCACCACTAAAATAACGGAACCCAGCGAATACTCGCGGTTGACGCCAGAAATCGAAAGTATACCCCAAATCCAATTTCACAGCCCAATTATCAAATTCTGCATCATTGTCACCCCAGGGTCCCACGCGGAACAATTTTCCAATAGCATCTGCTTCACCAAATTGATAGGCAACTTCCGCATCAAAATCAAACGCTTCATATTTTCCTGCAGAACGAATACCAACTGTATGAAGTATTGTATTATCATAATCCCCTCTACCCCAAATAGCCGGGAAATCATTGGCTATAGGACGGTCATCTTCTAACAACATCCAGTAAACATCAAAAGTAACATTTTCTACTGCTGTGCATGAAGCATATATTCCATAAAAGTTAATGTCGTCCTCTGCAAAGTCGGACATAGCCTCAAATAATTTCGAAGCCCATGCATCTATGGTGAAAACATCTGCTTTGTAGGTTAATCGTACTGCATCGAACGAAATACCTGTCCAGAAAAAGGCAAAATCACGAGGACCCACTAAAAATTGACTCCCGAAAGATAATTCCTGCCGTCCTACACGAAGTTGTAAGGGTGTTCCCCACATTTCATCCGCTTCAATATATGCCTGAAAAATTTCCACATCATCAATTGAATTTTGACGAGCATCTACACCCGTAATGTAGTTCTGAGAACGGAAATCTTCTCCCCAGATATCATACGAATCCAATTCAATAAAGGCACTTACCTCATCCGTAAAATCGGCTTTTACATGCAACCGTGTCCTTTGTTCTACAAAGGATAAATCACTTTGGTCATTATCCCATGAAAAAATACTATTTACACCAGGTCCTAAAAGATTCCCTATAGGGCGTCTAATTACTGATATAGGGGACCACCGCGATTGAACCGAAGGCATAGGTCCCGCAAAATCGTTGAAAAGGTTATTGATATAATTCCCACGGATACGAATAGAACCACCAACCTCTACATTCTGCAATTCCGCAATTACTTCGGATGATAACATAACTGCGGATAAAGCAAATAAAATACTGAAAAAAGTTATTTTCTTTTTCATCGGTGTACCCTTTCTTTGTTGGTTTTTTATTAAAATTTTAAAAATAAGAATTAAGAAGTATAACAAATATTTTTGTTAAAATCAAATACAAAATACTATTAAAATGGAAATTATAATAATTGCTGTTGCTATAAATTTGAACCAAAGGTCTTAAATTTAATGCATAAGTAAAGAGGGAACTAAAAACCAACGAACCACAGTTATACCTATATCTTGATAGTTTAAGCAAACAACACATCCTTTTTCAAAGGCTATCACTTCTTTTTTCTCATCACCAGTTAATAAAAATCCTGCCAATTGTGATAAATGCGGCAAATGTCCCACTAACATAATATTTTGTTCTTCTGCTTGTTGTATTAATCTTACTGTTTTCTTAATAGGTTCTTCTGGTTCTAATTCCTTGTATTCAGAAAGTAATTTCTCTAACTGTAAGCAGGAAGCCAGAATTTCTGCGGTTTCTTTGGCACGCAATTTGGGACTATGCCATATTACATCTACTATAATATTTTGTGAAAATAAAAAATTACCCATTTGAGAGATAGTTTTTCGTCCTAAATCTGTAAGAGGTCGTTCAATATTCACTTTTTTATCTACCGCTTCCCCATGTTGAACAAGAAAAATCACCTTTTCTTTCACTTTTTAAATATCCTCTTTCATAAAATTTTCATCAAGGACTTTTCTTACTAACTTTCCTAAAGAAGAAAAAGTACAGGGCTTTTCAAGAATAGCAGAAACCTTCAATTTATTCCCTTTTTCAATAATTTCGTCATTTACCATTCCACTGGTAAGAACAACAGGTATTTTAAATCCTTTTTCTTGCAAGCAGCGGATAATATCTTCACCGGTAATTTCGGGCATAATGTTATCAATAATGGCTAAATCATAATCCGAAACAAGACCTTGTTCTATCAATTCTTTAGCAACTCTTGGATTATTTACTATACGCACCTGATAGCCCAACTTTATCAATAAACGACCAATAATTCCCGCTAACATAGGTTCATCATCTACAATGAGTATTTTTTCTTTTCCTCTGGGAATCTCTTCTTCATGGGGAATATGTAAGGGCTTTGACTCAATATCTGCTGAATAAACAGGCAAATATACACAAAATCGTGTGCCTTTCCCTAAATCACTATATACAGATATACCCCCACCTAAACTGGTGACCAGACTCCGAACCACATAAAGACCGATTCCAGAACCTCCTTTTCCTCTTCGGGTTGTAAAAAAAGGTTCAAAGATATGTTCCATTATTTCCGGGTCAATTCCCGCACCTGAATCACTTACAATCATACGGATATACTTCCCGGGCACTAATTCCGGATGCCTTGCTAACAATGTTTCATCTGCATTGATAACCTCCACTTTTATGACTAATGTTCCTCCCTGAACCATAGTCTGACACGCGTTCAAACACAAATTTAGTAGAATCTGATTTATTTTACCAGGGGATGCTAAAACTTTAGGGAGTTCTTTATCAACATCCAGATCCACTTTTATACGGGTGCTTATTTTTGGTTTTATAAGGGTCAATACCTCATTAATTACATTGTTAATATCAACAGGTATCTGGTCTCCTCCATTCTCCCGTGAGATAGATACAACCTGACTGGTCATATCCCTGCCTCTTAAAACGGCACGACGAATTATCTCTACCTCTTCTACCAGATTTTTGTGGTCGTGATATTCGCCTAATATCAAGTCCACATGTCCCAAAATAGCACCTAATATGTTATTAAAATCATGGGCTATACCACTGGCTAAATAGCCCAATGACTCCATACGGTATTGTTGAGATAATCGTTTTTCGGATAATATCTGTTGTGTTATATCTTTCATTATCACTATAACAAAATGCTCATCTTTGTAGGATACAGGACAAACATCCAGTGAGCGATAAATAGAACTGTGATCATCACCCTTCACCTCACAAATTTTTCGCCATACTTTTTCTTTGTCTAATGTTTCTTCAAGATTTTGAAAACAAGAATCTGACTTTTCACAAGGAACACATAAACAGTCTTTGTAGGTTACCAAATCTTCTTTTTGTTTGTTTAATAACTTCTGTAATTTCTCATTTACAAAAATAACATTACCCATCCTTCTTGCTAAAGCAATCCCTACATCCATTTGTTCGAAACTTGCCTTTAATAACTCCACTTCTTTTTCATGCTGTATCTTTTCTGTAATGTCATGAAGGGTTACTATTATAAAATCGCGTGTATCATAACTGGATTTATTTAACCTTATTTCGAACCAATAATCCGTCTCTCTCTTCTGTAGTCTTCCATAAATAGAAAAGACATAATCTGGTCTATCTATAGATATAAGTTCTTTAATTCCATTTTTTATTTGTTCACAATAAGGGTCTTGAAACACATCCCAGAATTTTTTCTCCATAGGAAGTGATATATCTAACCAATTTTTGGCTTGTTCATTTGCAGAAAATATCGTTCCATCTGTAGATAAGCCAAGTATTCCATCCGAAGAGCATCGCCAGACTGCTTCCCGTGCCTCTCGTTCTTTTTGCTCCTGCTGGTAGGATTTTTTTAAGGCGTAAACATAACGGGATACGAGAAAATAAAGCAATAATCCGGTGACAAAAACAAAAGCAAATCCTTTTACGGATTGTGCCAGTGTCAATAAATTACTATCTGTAATGAACCGATGTAGAATTTCATCGGATAAAGCGATCCACAACCCAGCAAAAAAAAGATAGATAATAACAATCCTGTATGTTGACAGTTTCATTTTAAATAGCCTTTACAACATACAACAAAAACCCTATAAAAACATGTTTCGAAAGATAGTTATATTAGAATCCTATATTTTTGGGACGATTTACACTACCCGGAGGTAAAACAAGCAAACGAAAAACCTTTTCAACTAAAACATCTAAAGAAAATGGTTTTCTTAAGAAATCATCAAAACCATATTCTTTCAATTTCCCAATTTCATCTTCTTCCAATAATCCTGAAATACCTAACACACGGGCGTGTCGCGTTTCATGACGGCTTTTTAATCGTTCACATACCTTCCTCCCATCAATATCGGATAAATGTATATCCATAATAACAAGGTTCGGATTATGCTCTACAATAAGGGCACCGGCATCAAAACCTGTAGACGCAGTAAGAACAACCATCTCTTTATTCTTATCTGTTTTACGGGCAATAGCATCCGGAATAATATCCAGATAAAACGGGTCATCATCTACTATCAATATTTTTGTTTCATTTGTTTCCAATCGTTCCAATGGGATACCATGTGCCAGCATAAATTTCCGTAAACTTTCGTACGGAATACGACGGTCACCACCTGGACCCAATCGGTAGCCTTCTATTTGTCCCATATCAAACCAACGAGAAACAGTATCAGAGGATACACCACAAATGGTAGCCACTTCACCCGTCGTAAATACTCGCCCTCTCATAATCAATCTCCATTTTTAATGGTTACTATTGTTCATATATAAAAGCATATACGATTTTTATTATAAAACACCACACTTGCTTTTCTACACTTTATTATAACTCAAATGGGCAAGAACAAAACATCTTTTTGTCCTTACTTAGTCCTATTCATAAATATACTCTTCGTATATATAAAAAACAATTCTTTATCTATTATTTAATTTTTGATACAATTAATTTCAAGAATAACAGATGCGAGAATCATGGTAGATAAAAAAACAAAAAAAGAAATTATTAACTTAAAACTTCTTGGACAAAATGAGCCTCCTCTTGCCCGAGAACAGGGGACTGTATTTATTATTGGCTCTGATATGGATTATCTAACTACTGTTTCCCGATTTATCGAAGGAACAGGACATTCTGTAATTTTATGTAATTCCATAGAACAGATTTTGACATGTTCCCGTAGAACAGTATGCGATGTAATTCTGTTGGACTTATCCATAGAATACAAAGGCAATATAAATCTTGTTTCTTTTCTTCGACAAAAGTTTCCTTCTGTAAAATTAATCCTTTTTTACAATATGGAACAAATAGAACAAGCCCTTGAAGGAATACGCATGGGGGCGTATTTTTATATCCCTAAAAAGTGTGACCCCACAGATGTAGCGGTGATGGTTCATCGGGCTATATTGGAACATCGTAGAGAACAATTGCAAGAAGCAGGATTTGAACAAATTTTATTTGAAGAATTATCGGGTAACAATACCCAGATGCGCCGTGTTGTAGAAATTATCCGCAAGGTTGCTCCCACAGATAGTACCGTTCTAATTTTAGGTGAAAGCGGTGTTGGGAAAGAAGTTGTCGCTCAGATACTTCATCGGCTTAGTTCTCGTAGAGATAAACCTTTTATCGCTATCAATTGTGCGGCATTACCTGAAAATTTATTAGAAAGTGAACTTTTCGGGCATGTTCAAGGGGCTTTCACAGGTGCCGAAAAAGATAAACGAGGTTTATTTGCAGAAGCAGATGGCGGAACGGTCTTCTTAGATGAAATCGGCGATATGGCTTTATCTACTCAGGCAAAATTACTCCGCGTTCTGCAAAACGGAGAAATTCGCCCTGTAGGTTCTAATATAATACAAAAAGTGAATGTCCGTATCCTTTCCGCTACAAATAAAAATTTGCAGGAAGAGGTTGAAAAACGAAGATTTCGGGATGATTTATTCTATCGGCTCAATGTAATTCAAATCCGAATTCCACCACTACGCGAAAGAATAGACGCGTTACCTACATTAATTCAGCATTTTATTTCAAGATACAATCAAAAATTTGGAAAAAATGTTCAGGGAATTGACAATTCTGCCCTTGCTATGTTAAGAACTTACCCATTTCCGGGAAATGTCCGTGAACTGGAAAGTATTATTGCCCATGCGGTAATTATGGCGGAAGGACCGATTATCCATATATATGATCTACCTGAGAATATACAACAGGGAAGGTTTAAGATACTTGCACTTCCAAATGAACAAGATTATGGTCTCTTACCTTTAGCAGAGGTAGAGGCAAACCATATTCAGAAAGTATTGGAAAAAGTGAATCACAACCAAACCGAAGCGGCAAGAATATTAGGTATCTCTCGTTCTACACTATGGCGAAAAATGAAAGAATATAAAATCCCTATCAAAAAATAGATTCTCCATCACATAAAAGAGAAAAATACTTATAACTAACTTACTATCCATTTTTTTCTTATTAGATATTTCCATTTTTAATACTACATATTTAATTTTAATTAACAATTTAATTTTCTCCTTAAAAACTATTCTTTTATTAGAAATAGCATAAATAATAAGTTTTATATAGCAATATTGAGGGGTATTGTGTTATTTGGAAAAAGCCTATTACATTTTCCCTTTTCTATAAAAAATTTTAAAATTGTGTGCAAAAATTAAAAATTTATGTTATAATTTAAATGACCTCTCTGGTATGGGAGGGGACGATGAGATTAAAAGGATTCATCGTAAAAGCGGTAAAAAGGTAAACTTAACATTAATTGATCACTTTTAGGACATAGGTAACAGGTATATATAATCAGCTGGCGAGTTTTTCATCAATCACCTCCTTTATATAGTTCTGTTAGATATATTTTATAGCAGGATGTTGTTCTATAGTCAAATCTGTTTTTGCTGTCTTCGATAGCCATTTTTCATAGGGAGTTAAGCCCTGTAGGGGCGATTGGCTAATCGCCCTCTTAGTCTTTTCTTCTCGGTCTGCGAAAGAAAGAAATTTGGTTTTCCGATAGAACTCTTTATCATAGAGGTAATGAGCATATTCGACTTTTCCGTTGGTTTGGGGTCTTCTGATTTGGGTTCGTTTGTGTTTTATACCGAGTTGTTTACAAGTTTTTTCGAAGGGATGATTTTTTCTACCCTTTTGAGTTTTGCAGGTATAGGCTTTTCCGTTGTCGGTAAGAACCGCAGATATTTGAGCTTCGGGGTCAATCTTTTTTATCTTCTGAACGACATAGTGCAAGAAATCACAGGCGGACTGGGCGGTTTTATCCGGATACTCTTTGGTAAACTTAAACCGGGTACAGTCATCTATCGCTTTGAACGAATATCGTTTCTGCTTCGGGTCTTCTCCTTTCACATTCGCAACTCTCTTATCATCAATATGAATGAGTTCCCAGGGCTGTTCTTTCTCATACCGTTGAGAAATGTTCTTTTTATATTTCTTTTCATACATAGAACCGATGCGATATCTCTTAAATACCTGATATACGCCAAATTCACTGATTCGACTGATTCCTCGTTTCCGAAGGCTCATGCTGATTAGAAGGGCGGAATAGCCTAACTTCTTTCGCAGCTTCACTATCAGTCGTTCCAATTCTTTGGAAGGCATATTCCGATTCGTTTTGGGTCGTCTCGATTGAGGTAATAAACTTTCCGTGTTCTGATGGCTATTCTTATATCGCTTTAAATACTTATAAAAAGTCTTGCGAGATATACCGTAGAAATAACACATTTCTTTAACCGTCTTAAAGTATTTACTTTCTTGATTTTTTATTTTCTGATATTCCATAATCATATTCAGTTTATGATAAATAAATTGTTCTTGTAGGTATCGGTTCATAGGTAGCACCTCCTTAGGATGTTATTGGTTTCGTATATAATATCCTAAGTCAGGTGTTACCTATGTCCTATAGTTCTTCAATTTATTAAAAGTTCGTTTCCGGATGAAGGGAGAAGGTGGAAATGCAGAGTTAGTGTTAGCCCAAGTACGAATTAACGATGTATATGCTCATGTTCCTCTATTTAATGACCCCAAAGCTCCTAAAATTTTGAAACAGGAACCAACACCTGAAGGTGAAGGAACAACTGAAGGAGCACCAGAAGGTGAAGGAACAACAGAAGGAACACCTGAAGGGACTACTGAAGGTGAAACTCCAAACAATAAAGTTGTGGTTCCTAATGTTGTCGGGAAAACCGAAGCAGAAGCGAGAAGTGCAATTACTTCCGCCGGTTTGACTGTAGGGACAGTTACCCAAGAATATAGTGATACCGTTCCTGCTGGTAAAGTAATTCGTCAAACCCCATCTGCAGGGACCGAAGTTGACAGAGGAAGTGCTGTTAATATCGTTGTAAGTAAAGGTGCTAAACCTAAACCTCGGTTTATCGTATCCTGCGGTTCCAGCAATACCAGCATCTCTTATATGGCGGATATAATTTTGCTTGGTCTAACATCCGGGTTATTATTTATTCGTATAGGTCGGAAATCAAAATCCCCGTTTCTCAACTAAATTATAGAAAGGCGATTTCAATGAAATTAACGAGGCATCCTACTTCTAAAAAGAGGATGCCTCTACATTTTTTGATGTTACAATATTTTACGGTAAATGTATTTTAATTATGTTAAAATTAGTTTAGACAAATAAATAACCAACAAATGATTAAAAGGAGACAGATATGAGTAAAAAATTGTTTAAAACAGGTGCTTTTTCCAAACAATATGGAAAAAACATTGGCATTCCCTTGTTGCTAACGGTTCTTTTGTTAATTACAATAACAAGAGGATATGCACAAACGAGTAATGAAATAAGTATTGTTCAAGGAGTATTTGGGGATGCTGTCGGGTTAAATCAATATGTTCCCGGAAGCACAATCAATATAAACATTACATTTAATAAAAATACATCGGGCACAATAACCGCATTGGGTTTGACCTGTTTGCTTCCCGCAGGATGGCAATATCAGGGCGGAACAAATCAGCCTCCTATCGCCCCTACAGTAGGCACTATTTCAGATGGGACAAATCCATTAGAATTTGGATGGATATTTGTCCCATCTTTCCCATTTACACTGAGCATGAATATAAGTATTCCATCATCTGCTCAAGGACCTGCTCAAATCCAATCTCAGGCTTTATATCGTTTAACCGGTGGACAACTGTATTCAAATATAGAGACTTTTAATTTTACCGGTGAATATACCGGAACACCGGAGGGAGCACCGGAAGGAACACCTGAAGGCGTAGTCGAAGGTACTCCTGAAGGAACACCCGAAGGAACACCTGAAGGCGTAGTCGAAGGTACTCCTGAAGGGACACCGGAAGGAACTGTTGAAGGGGAAACGACTAACACAGTTCAAGGAGTAGTTATTAATAGTATCAGTCGGAAACCTGTAGCAGGCGTTACTGTTAAAATAAGCATTGCGGATAAGCAAAGCACTGCACCGGTTGTAACTGATGCCAATGGACAGTTTTCATGGCCTAATTTAGGGACATTAAATCCACCTTATCGGTTAGATTTTACGAAACGAAAATATAAGCCGAAGACAGTGCAACCTGTAAATGCCGGAGCCAATATCCTTGTAGAATTAGAACCTGGAAACATACAGGTCCCAAGCAAACCGCGAGTTTATAGTGGACCGCGTAGTGTTCGTATTGCATGGGACACAAACCCAGAATACAATATAGCAGGATATAATGTATACCGCCGTGTCGTAGGAAGTCCTGTTTGGGAAAGATTAAATAATCCTTCGGCTCAGCCCTATGAAGGTTATATTGCTGGGCTTGAATATGAAGATAAAACAGTCCAGCCTTCCACTTACTATCAATATGCAATACAAGCAGTCAGTGATGTGAGTCGTTATACTGCTTTATCGCCTGCTTCTGAACAGGCTAAAGGACAATTCTTAACGGTATTCTTCCCTGATGATGTTGCCTACAAGGACCCTGGTCTATATCTATGGGAAAAAGATCCACAAGACCCACAACAAACACGGGTGCGTATCCCTGTAAATTCGAAATCGGTTTATGATGTATCCGCCACATCAATACAGATTGACGCAGAACTTCCCGCCGACTTGCTATTAGATATGGACAATATGGAAGTAGAACCTTCGGGTATCACCGTAGGCATGATGATTTCCGCAAATGCAATATATACAGGAGCAGGGGTCTATAATGTCCGTATTGCTGCAGCGGGTGTGGAAGGTGGAAGTTTATATGGTTCAGGAACATTATTCAATATTCTGGCAAAACCAAACCTATCTTTAGAAGATACTCGATGTGCTCCATTACATCTTATTCCTGATGATGGAGCAGGGAATGGCGTTATACTTTATGATGTTTCAAACACAGGTGAGATAAATTCTCAAACAAAACCTTTAGATTTAGAATTAGAAGATGGTCAGTTATGTGTAACCGGTGGATGTATCCATGGTGATGCCGATAATAACAAACTTGTAGAGGCAGCAGACGCACAGTATGTCCTGTCCTATTGGGTTAAGAAAGTTCCCGGAAATGAATGTATCATGAAATCGGGCGATATTAACCTTGATGGGCTGGTAGACAGTGCTGACTCCAGTTTAATCCAGCGTTGGTTAGCGGGAAAAGATATTACTCCGCCAAAACAAAAAGGATTAAGTAAGAGTTATGATGAATATCTCCAGGATATTTTATGGTTAGCCGATGCAGGTTCGTTATCTGCAGAAGCCATCTTAGCCGAAATGGAGAAATCCGATGCCGCTGTAAATGTCCAGTTAAGTGAAGCATTAACCGGCGAACCCGGGACACAGAAAACCATATCCGTATTAGCGGATAATGTAGCAAATATATCTGGTTTTGCGATGGTGCTTAATTTTGATAAAGATTTAGCCCAGGTAGATAGCGTAGAATTAGGTCCTTCAGCCAGTGGATTGGAATTAGTTTACAACGATGATGCAAATTCCAGTGGAAGTTTAAGAATAAGTGCCGCAGGTGAAGAAAACTTAGGAACAAAAGGAGATGGTATTGAATTAGTCAATATCCAGTTTACCATGATAGGTAATGGAGGTAATGCCGAATTAGTATTGGCACAGGTAAGGATTAACGATATCTATGCTCATGTTCCTATGTTCAACGACCCGAAAGCGCCAAAAATAATAAGCCAAGAACCTACACCCGAAGGAGAAGGGACACCGGAAGGAACACCGGAAGGCGTAGTCGAAGGTACTCCTGAAGGAACACCCGAAGGTACTCCTGAAGGTGTAGTTGAAGGAACTCCCGAAGGAACCCCTGAAGGTGCTGTAGAAGGTGAAGGAGAACCGCCAAGTAATAAAGTTGCCGTCCCCGATGTTGTTGGAAAAACCGAAGAAGAAGCGAGAAGTGCAATTACTTCCGCAGGTTTGGTTGTAGGTAAGGTAACTCAGGAATATAGTGATAAGGTTCCGAAAGGGAAAGTAATTCGCCAAGCACCGACTGCGGGGACACAAGTAGACCGCGGAACTGCGGTAGACCTTGTAATCAGCAAGGGAGCAAAGCGTCGTTTCATCGTATCATGTGGTTCGGGCACTACTTCTGATAGTTCACATATCGCCGATATGTTAGCATTAGGATTGGTTTCCGGATTGTTATTACTCCGTTGGCGCAAAGTAACACCTTTTATGAACAATTAAACTCTATACCTATTCAATAAAACCCGAGGAGCAGTTTTAAGACTGCTCTTCGGGTTATTTGTAGTTTTTCATTAAATATTTACAATATAATTTGGGTAATATATATATGCTCCAAGGTGAAATATATGTCCAGAGAAACCTCTCACCAACAGATCTTTTCTATCGGAACTTTAATTTTCATATTACTCCTCTTTTTTATCGGCTGTAAGAAACCAGAAATATTAAAACCAATAGACAATCCTCCAATACCTACACGGGGTTTCTTTATGGGATTATTACCTACCCCTGCACAAGGGCAATCTTTTGAAGATGTCTACTTACAAGCCAAACAGCATTCAGAATTCGTTCCCGTATGGGGTAGGCCTACTCCATTTTACAATCTTGCAAGCGACTTGAAAGGAGATTGGGGAAAAATCTTTGTTCAGCAATTCATTCGTGAGAACGGAATGTTTCCCCTTATTCATTTGTCATTTATAGGACCGGGTTTATCTCTTGTAGCACCACCAGGGATGGACAATCCAAGTTTAAGCGACTCAAAATGGAGAGCAGAGTATAAAAAAAGCGTCTTAAATGTGATTAAAGTCATAAAACCTTTATATCTCTCTGTTGGGAATGAGGTAAACAGATGGTATGAAAAATATGGATTGGAGGGTGATAATGGATTTGAGCATTTCGTTTCACTTTACGAAGAGATATACGATGAAGCAAAAAAGATTTCGCCTGCTACAAACCTATTTTGCACTTTTGCCCGAGAAATAGTCTCTGAAAACAGGGAAGCAGATTTAGAAGTACTTCGCTTTTTCAATTCTGATAAAATGGACTTACTTATTTTCACCAGTTATCCATACTCATTAGGAATAACCCATCCCTCCAAAATTCAGGATGATTACTATTCTCGCTGTGCTGACTACATGCCTGAGAAGCCATTTGGTTTTTCTGAAATTGCCTGGTCATCTCTTGAAGCACTGGGAGGAGAGCAAGCACAAGCCGACTTCTTAACTCAGTTAACTACTCGCCTTACAAAGGACAGAGGAATACAGTTATTCCTATTAGGTTGGTCATGGCTCCATGATTTAAATGAAAACGATACCATTGGACTAATTAGAATAGATGGGAGCGAAAAACTTGCTTATACAATCTGGAAGGGTATCTCTGAACAATAAATTTTGTGTTTACTTTCCAGTTTTTTATATAAATTAATATCCAATCATTATTAATAAAATTTTCTCTCAATAGTCCTCTCATTATAAAATAATAGGTAAAATCATTTTACCTGACAGTTAGGAATAAAGAAATGTTAAATAAAACAATCCCGGTAGTTATTTTTTATCTTTCAGTATTTGCACTCTTTTCTCTTAATGGAAATACGGAAACTATTGTTGAAAAATCTTTTCAATCACTTCGAGAAAATCCCCCATCATGCCCAGAACAATTCCATTTTATTGTTGTTGGTGATACACAGCCCGGAGAACCTCATGAGTTTTCGCCTTTCTTCTTCCGAATGATAGAAGAATGGAATACATTAAAACCTCCTTTTGTCATAAGTTTGGGTGATTTAATTTTAGGAGGTGCCGTTGAAGGTTTAGACTCACAATGGACAGAGTTTGAAAATATTATTGCTAAACTTTCTGTGCCTTTTTTCCCTGCACCTGGTAACCATGATATATCCGATAAAGCCTCAGAAGAGATATACAAACAGAGAATTGGTCCAGTATGTTATGCGTTTACTTATGGGAATGCTCGTTTTATATTTTTAGACACGGAAGAGCCCGGACAGGTAGATACTTTTTCTGATATTCAGATAGCATGGTTTAAAAAGGAATTAGCAAAAGTAAGGGAAAAGCACCTTTTTGTTTTCTTTCATAAACCTTACTTCGTTGACCCGAAGCATCCAGGTTGGTCAGCGATTGAATCTCTTTTGCAACCTTTCCCAAGTGTATTTGTATTTGCGGGACATGACCATCGCTATCTGAATGTGGGCAAACGAGGAAATATTCAATATACTATTTCAGGTGGAGGCGGAGGTCCCATTCGCACAGACCCGGAGGAAGGCGGTTTTCATCACTACCTATGGGTTCAAGTGAGTGGCGACACTGTTTCCTGGTCGGTTGTAAAACCCGGCAACATTGAACCGATGAATATCGTATCAAAAGAAAAAATAGATTTGCGTAATTTATGGAAATCATCTATCCAGATAACTCCTATTGAGTGGGACTGGGGCAGTCCTATTCAGATTGAAATTCCCATGCAAATAAACAATTCAACGGACGAATCTGCTACAGTAAAAATTCTCTGGGACATTCCTTCCCCCTGGAACCTTTCATTTCCTTATAACGAATTCCAACTTGCTGCAGGACAATCTGTTTCTCCGATAATAAAAATAAATCGAGATGCAGGTTTCCCAAAACTATATCCTGTTCCCAAAGCGAAGGTTATAGTAAATCAAAATAATTCCGCCCTCTCTTTTGATTTGCCTTTCCCCATCTACCCATCAATATCTATCCCTTATATTCATAATAAACCTTCTATAGATGGAGACCTGATAGAATGGCAGGATATTCCTGAATATCCGCTGTTATATCCCATTCGTTTTGACCCTGAACAAAATACGCAAGACCTGCAAGCATCCTTGAAATGTGCTTGGAATGAAGCGGGTATCTATATGGCGGTTCAGGTTTATGATAATGAATTTTATCAACCGTTTGCAGGTGATATTGTTTGGTGTGCTGATAATCTGGAATTGTTTTTGGGAGAATGGGAATGGAGTTTAACACGAACAGCCAAAGGTCCTGAAGTTTTCCTTTATGTAGGTCCCGGTCGTGAGGAAGAAACCGTTAATAACATTGTTCATCTTGCCGTAATACGGAAAGACCCATACACCATCTATGAAGTGCACTTCCCTCCTTCAGAATTAACCCCTATCCAACTACAAGCAGGTAGTAAAACGACTTTTTCACTTATAGCCAATGACCTTGATACCAGCGGAGAAAAGCCAATAAGACATTGGTTAGAATTTATGCCCGATACAGGTTCTGGTAGCGATGATTTTCCACGCACAATTTTTGTCTTGAAGGCACCTAATTAACAATTTCTTCATCAAAATTGTGTGTAAAACAAAGATGTAATTAAAAATATTAAATAAGTATAATGTATAAACTTAAAATAACCATCAAAGGAGGTCTAAGTCATGGCTGAATATTTTCCTGAAGTAAAGAAACCCATTGCTTATGAAGGTCCTAATTCTAAAAATCCTCTTGCATTTAAGTATTACAATCCCAAAGAAAAGGTGTTAGGGAAAACAATGGCTCAACACCTTCGTTTTGCAGTATGTTATTGGCATACTTTCCGCGGAACCGGTGCGGATATGTTTGGCTCGCAAACACTCTTTCGTAATTTCCGTAGTGGAAGTGATGAGATGAAAATTGCAGAGCAGACGCTTGAGGCAGCGTTTGAATTTTATCAAAAGTTAGGTGTCGGTTTTTGGTGTTTTCATGACACGGATATCGCTCCGGAAGCAGATACACTATCCGAAACCAACAAACGGTTAGACCACATTGTTTCACTTGCAAAGAAATATCAAAAAAATACAGGCGTAAAACTCCTATGGGGCACTTGCAATCTTTTCTCTCATCCTCGCTTTATGGCAGGAGCTGGAACAAACCCTTCACCAGAAGTATTTGCCTTTGCCACTGCAAAGGTTAAAAAGGCTCTTGAAATAACCCATGAATTAGACGGTGCTGGTTATGTATTCTGGGGTGGACGCGAAGGATACGATACACTTCTTAACACAGATATGAAACGCGAATTAGACCACTTAGCCCTGTTTTTGCAGATGGCTGTGGACTATAAGAAAAAAATTGGATTTAAAGGACAATTTTACATTGAACCGAAACCTAAAGAACCAACAAAACATCAATATGATTTTGATTCCGCCAGTTGCTACGCTTTTCTACAACATTACAAATTGGTTGAGCATTTTAAGTTAAACATTGAAGCCAACCATGCGACACTGGCAGGGCATACTTTCCATCATGAATTAGCATTTGCCGCAATAAATGGGCTATTGGGTTCCGTTGATGCTAATCGTGGAGATTTACTATTAGGCTGGGATACAGACCAATTCCCAACGGACCTGTACGATACGACTTTAGCAATGTATATCATCTTGAAAGCAGGCGGTTTTACTACGGGCGGATTGAATTTCGATGCACATGTCCGCCGTCAATCTATAGACCCCATAGACTTGTTCTATGCACATATCGGAGCAATGGATGCCTTTGCTCGTGGACTTAAAATAGCGGAAAAACTTCTCAAAGACAAAGTATTTGAAAAAGCCATCGCACAACGATATGCAGGCTGGAACAAAGACTTAGGCAAGAAAATTGAAAGTAAAAAGGTCTCTTTCGTTGAATTAGCAAAATATGCTGAAGAACACGGTGAACCAAAACTCCAGAGTGGTCGTCAGGAATTGCTTGAAAACATCTTAAATGACTACATAAAATAAAACTTTAAAAATCATAAAAATTGGGAATAATCCTGCTCAGGATTATTCCCTTAAAGTTTAACGATAATACATATATAAAAATAAAATTTTATTTAATCATAAAAAAAAGGATTTAGCCATGTCAGAAAAAAAAGATGCCGTATTGGAACAAATAAAATCTGTTGCGCCTAATATACAAAAAGAACGAGAAATATTAGTTCAGTCCCGTCAACAGGGGAAATGGGCATTATTCAAAACCTTCGTTCGATTTTCAGGTCCAGGATGGCTGCAAAGTGCAACCACATTAGGAGGAGGCTCCTTATCCTCCAGCATGTATTTAGGAGTACTTGTTGGGTTCGGCTTTCTCTGGTTACAGCCCTTAGCAATGATAGCAGGTATTATTATGTTAAGTGCGATATCCTATGTAACCCTTTCAACAGGTCGCAGTCCTGTTAGAATGATTAATGAACATGTAAACCCCATATTAGGTTGGAGCTGGCTATTAGCAGCGATGCTTGCAAATTTTGTTTGGGTAATGCCCCAGTATTCTATTGCTATCGCATCAATACAACAAAATTTACTCCCTCATTTATTCGGGCCCCCAACATTTGAACCATTTACAGGAAAGGTTATCGTAGGGATATTGATACTATGTATTAATCTAACATTCCTTACGCTCTATACTTTCGGCGGCAAAGGTGTAAAAATCTTTGAGGTTATCATAAAACTCATGGTTGCTTCCGTCGTCATTTGCTTCTTCGGCGTATTTATCGTATTAAACATCAAAGGGCAAATCCACTGGCAAAAATATTTAGCAGGGTTTATTCCTGATTTCTCTTTGTTTCTCTATCCTTCAAAAGAACTAATGCCCTATATTGAGCAAGTCCCTGAAAAGTTTCGAGATTATTGGATAAACCTGATTGTTTCACAACAACGGGATGTGATGATAAGTTCCGCAGCCACAGCCGTGGGAATTAACATGACTTTTATGCTCCCTTACTCTATGCTACGAAAAGGATGGGATAGGGAATTTCGTGGACTTGCAATATTCGACCTTGCAACAGGCTTGTTTATTCCATTCATTTTAGCAACAAGTTGTGTCGTTATTGCTTCAGCCGCACAATTTCATGCAAAACCTGCCCCAGGCTTCTTAGGGGAACGAGATGAAAAAGGGAATCTCATCCAACCCGCCCCTAATTTAATTGGTAGTTTCCAGAACCTTATCGAAGGAAGAATCATCTATGAAATAGGAAAGGAACAATGGAATGCACTATCAAAAGAAGAAAAAGAAGTAAGAATTAAAGGACTACCGGAAGCCGACCGCAAATTATCGGCTATGATGGTTCGTCGGGATGCTTTTAATCTTTCCGATGCCTTAACACCTTTAACAGGTCCCACGGTTGCAAAATATATCTTCGGCATTGGTGTTTTAGGAATGGGGTTGGGGGTATCCTCCATGTTAATGTTAATAAATAGCCTGTGTTTTTGCGAACTTTTAAATCGTCCTTTGCGGGGTATCCCTCAATTTATAGGTGGTGCTATGGTCTCGATTAGCCTGCTCGGCGTATTATTCTGGAAAGATGCTCAAATGTGGCTTGCTATACCAACTTCCGTATTTTGTATGACATTATTACCTTTGGCTTACTTATCTTTCTGGCTGTTATTAAACCAGAAAAAACTGTTAAAAGATGATTTTCCTCAAGGGCTGAAATTCTGGTCATGGAACATCCTATTATTCATTGCATTCGCTTTATCGTTAATAGGAGCCATCTGGTCTATAATATCAAAGATTGGTTATAAAGGGATTGGTATCGTTATTGCATTTTTAGCCTTGGTGCTCATCTCTCACATCTACCGAAAGACAAAACAAAAAGTAACAAATAATTAACTGATAACCTATAGGACATAGGTAACAGATTTTTTACTTTCTTCCCAATCGCAGTAGGGGCACGGCATGCCGTGCCCCTACTATTTTGTGAAAAAAATTTAACCACAGAGGACACAAAGGAAAATTTACACAAAGGACACAGAGAAGGTGGGGGCGAAAGATTTTTCGCCTCTACATTATATTGATGGTATATCAATTTTATAATGAGGACTTGCGATATTGAAAGGGCCTTAAACGGAATTGAAAATACCTAATTAACAAGGCGGACAAGAATGCATGGGTGATAAACGGATTTTTTTCTTTATTCTTACTCGTAGTCATTAATGCTATTCATAACGAAGAAATCATTACCCAAAATTAATACAAATGCATCAAAGTCTCATTCATCACTTTCGTCCCATCGGTCCTATAATTCCCCTATGTCCCAAAATACCAGAAGTGGGGACGCTTCAGCTACATTGAATAAAATGATACATGATGGATTTTTTCCATTCGTTTTTATTTGTGTCTATTCGTGGAATTCGTGGTTATGATTTTTTACTAAATTTAAATCTATTCTACGAGGAGGAAAAGTAGCGTATGTCAAGTTGTGAGATATTTCCTTTCTTTGTTCATTCCTATTTTTTGTGTTCTTCATAGTTTAAAAGCTATGTGTTACCTATGTACCATAGTTGTTCAAATTAGATTTTATAACTCAGTTATAGTAATTAAAATAGAAGTGTTCGGCATAAGCTCTAAAGGTAATCCTTTTTGCAATTCTTCCCCTTTCATTTTTATTTTATCTTTTCCCTCAATATGAACTTGATATTCTTTATCCGTATCCACGGTAAACCATTCTGGAAATTGATTTAGTCGTGGATAATCCATTGGAAAATGGAAATAAACCTTATGCCTTGGCACATCAAATAATATTTTTCCAATCCATTTCCAATTTGATTTTACCACAATTTGTAGTTTATTACCTTCGGTTTTGATAGAACCGACATATACCTCTGCGTTCCATGGAAAAACATAACATCCCTGCGACTTCCAGAATGCATACATTAACATGGTTCTTGCGGTATTCCCATCTCCATGCCAACCCTCTACAATTCCAGACGGTCTTTGTTTTTTCAAAAGACGCTGTGCTGTATAATCAGCCCATCTTTCCGCATTTACTGAGGGAAAACGATTTATTAAATTTAGACAGCCTTCTAAAGAATCTGCCAAACCATCAGCTCCGTCATTTTCCCATGGATAATCTCGTGAAGTCCATAAATTATCGAGAGTTTTTTGGACTTCCTGTAAGTATTCATTTTGATTATCCAGAATTCCTACGGTGGCTATTGCATTATAGTTATAACCCCAATTATCCGTCAGTGTCTCTCGAAGAACCTTTTTCTCTTTCGGGTTAATAGCCTCAAAAAATAGCCCTTCTTTGTTTCGTCCAATTTCCAATATGTTTTGTATCATCCTATGCATTGGCTCTTTCCACTGTTCCCTTTTATCAGGGGCTTTATATGCAGATAACAAATATACTTCGGAAAGTCCTCCAAAAACTTCACAACCATGGTCATCCAATTGGAAATATTCACTATCGGTGGGCAGATGATATAGGAAAAAGTAATCGCCTAACCGAAACGCCCATTCTTTATACTTATCATCTCCTGTTAACCAATATATTCGACACAATCCCTGTAATAAATCTCCCCCAACTTCATGGGAAACATCGGGTAATAAACCTACTTCCGTTTCTATTTTTGAATTTTTCCATATATCATCCATAAGCCCTATCATCCGTTCAGACCATTCTGTAGGTCCCAGATATTCCGTTAAGGGCAACAGTCCATCTTTGATGTATTCTGAAGCACCAAAGATAAGGTCTGCTAATTTGGGTTCAGGTTGGCGAAAAGATTTTTTAATAATGTTCCAATCATCGGGAAGTCGGTCTATCCGATTGCATAATTTTTGTTCGTTTTTAAGGATATTCTTCATCCGTGTCTCAAAGATATAACGGTCTGTAAAATAAGCACTCAAAGTAAGAAATGGATAATTGTCCGCCGAACAATCTTTCGCATTCCAGTAAGTATCTCCTTTCAAGTTCCGTGGAAATAAATCAGTCTCCGGGTCTGCAAATTGCATCCATCCACTTAAAACATTCCTGCAAAACAAAAGAGCTTCTCCATTAAGATATGCATTTTGTAGAAGAGTTTCATCTCCTACCTCTGAAAAAGCAACACCTAATAATAAGAACATTGATAGGATACCCATGCTTCAAACCTTTCGTATTTACATTAAAGTTATAGAATAGATAAAATTATACAAATTTATAGAATATAAAAAAAGTAAAACCAAGGAGATATGTATGTATAGATATGCATTTATGATGAGACTTAAAGATACAAGTGTTATAGAAGAATATGAAGAATTGCACAAAGATATAGGTAAAGAAGTATTGGAGGCTCATCAACGAGCAGGATTCAGAAATTATTCTATTTATCGTCATGGATTGGATTTATTTGCCTATTTTGAGTCAGAAGACCCAGAAGGGTGTTTTATCCGCATTGCTCAAGAACCCATCATGAAAGAATGGTGGGCAAAAACTAACCCACTTATGGAAACCGATGGAAACAAACCGCTTTTCATACCTATCCCCGAAGTATTTCACATGGATTAAAACAATAGGGAATAAAAAACAGGGAGAAGTAATCCTGCTCCCAATACTACTATCCCCGCAATAACAATATTCCGAAATCTCTGGGGGGTAATAAATTGGTCTACATAGAAACCCAAATACATTCCCACGATAAGACCGGGTAAGCCCCAAAAAGAATAATATAAAACATCTTTTGTTATCAGACCTGCAATGATATGCCCTGCAATGATAACAAAACCATTTATAAAGAAAAATGCCTGTAGGATAGAACGAAAAGAGCCTTTATCTTTGTGAGTAATACTTGCGTAAACAATTACCGGAGGACCATTAGCATTATATGCCCCTCCTAAAATACCTGCAGAAAAGCCTGCTATTGCACCCCAAAAAAAATGAGAGTAACTCACAACGGATATTTCTTTACTTATCCCATGTTTGTCGTTATAAAAAAACGAAAAAATTCCATAAGTGATAAGAATTATTCCTAATACAACATTTAAGAGTTCTTCATTGCCCCCTTTAAGCAGTAGTAAACCAATAGGTACGCCGAAAATGGAAGGTATAATCAATATAAGAGAATGTTTCCAATCCAGGTCTTTCCAATTCTGCCAAAGGACACCTAAATTAACAATCTGTCCTAACAAGGCTAAAAGTGGAGCAGAAACCTGTAATCCAATGGCAAATACAAGTATAGGCATACCTACTAACGCAGAACCAAAACCTGTTGTTGCATGCACAAAACTTGCAATCAAAAAAGCACAAAAAACAAACAAACCGGATAGCAAAAATAGAATTCCTATATTGTAGAAAAATTACTCCTCAGGAAGATTTGTTTCCATAATCTTCTTCGCCTGTTTTTCGCGATATTCTGTTAATTTTTCTTTCAATTCTGGATATTTTTGTGAGAGAATGGCAACTGCCATTAGCCCTGCATTGGTAGCACCGGCTTTCCCTACTGCAAAGCAGCCCACAGGGATACCGGGAGGCATTTGCACGATGGAATAGAGGGCGTCCAATCCGTTTAACGCACCCGAAGGAATCGGCACACCTAATACTGGCAATATCGTGCAAGAAGCAACCACACCCGGTAAAGCGGCTGCCATACCCGCACCCGTAATAAATATTTCTACGCCACGCTCCTCTGCAAATTTTACATATTCTCTTAACATGTCAGGGGTCCGATGTGCGGATAAAACACGGGCTTCATGAGGGATGTTGAAATCTTTTAATATTTTCGTTGCACCTGACATTACATCCCAATCCGATGCACTCCCCATAATAACACTTACTAAGGGTTTCCTTTCTGAATTTGTCATATATTTCTCCTTTCTCTATTATATTTTTTAGAGGTATTATATGTATGTAGGTAGTTTTTTTTCAAAAATACCCTCTATAAAGAACTGTCTGTTCTATTCAAAAATTTTCTTTGACATATTTAATTTTGGTGATTATATATTTCAATCCACCAAGAGGATGGAGGTTAAAATGAGTGTATATAAATCTTCACTCCGATGATTATACCGAAATTCTAACTCTTTGAGGTAATACTCAAAATATCGAACACTTACCCCAT